>JGI24700J35501_10930687_pt1 | contig 18646 bp, 10 predicted proteins | sample TergutTh196P1_FD_35501 | JGI IMG/M metagenome (IMG submission 35501)
ACAAAGCACATGACCAAACACACACATGAATGTCGGAGCTCACTTCGAGGAACCAGTTCTTATACCTCCCAGAAAATACACACAAAAACTGACGAGCAGAATTCCAGATTCCAAGAACCTCCAACTTCTTCAGAGGAACAGGGATTTTGTTTGGACTGGATTATAGCCTTTCATGACTGTGTGCTGAGCTATTCCATGCAATTATCGGTAAACATAATGTTGTAATGGGACAGCAAGGCTTGGAAAGTATACAGCGAAGATGAACATGCCTACTGCCACACAGCCATGTAATCATCACTTAATTTGTTGATAAATGTGGGTCACTACTCACAGCAGCCATCCTTCCTGATGAAGCATATCATGCAGGTCACTGGAATAAGGAAACCTGAAGATCATTCTTCATGGATGTTCTGGGAGATCAAAGAACTGATTCCTCCAAATAAGCGCTGACATATGCGTATATCTAAGGTCTCTCATTTTATTTCATATCTAACACAGAACTAGTTTTCCAATTTATAATTAGCCTCAGTTGAAGCTGCTTTCTTAAAATAAAGAACAAAGGTCACTGACATTTCACTGCTTCATCCCTTTCCTATGAACCCACATGCAAATGATATGCTCCTTGATGGTGAAAGCACTTTTATCCATCATGAATACTGTCACAAAATGCTAAAACATAATATAAAGTTCCCATCATTGGTGTAAAACATGCCCACAGTGAAACCCTTGTGAAAGGAAAATCTCCCACAAGAGTGGTAGTCCCAGTCACATCATGTCACAAGATACCCCCTTTCCCCCTTCCTTCCAGATATCTGGCCCCTCCCCCATGTGAATCTAGCCCATGACAAATCCTTTATTATACACCATCCAATCCTTAATTATAAACCATCCATTCACAACTTAGAGCAATCCCAGTATATACAAATGTGTTAAACTTCGTGCCTTTATGAACACATATGCATAACACATATACAACATTTACAATGACAAACACATCAATAACAAATTTAGGATTATGAAAAGTCACATCACACTTACCCTGGCGAGAACTAATGATAGATTCTGTTTCTGTGCAGGTTGTATCTTCCACATTTGCTCTACCGCCATGAACTGGATTGATAATACTATAAAATAAAGATATGAGAGGTCTTACAAAATGTTATAAATGATAGTGATTATTTCCAACTACCTTCCACTATTAACACTATGTAACTTTCCTCTAATTTTATAATTTATCATCATGCCAAACTCATTCTCCTTGACTTTAATGTATATGCTTCTCCTCTGACTGCTGCTGCAAATTAGACTGGTACTTTAGAAATGTAGTTTCCAGTGGTCACCATGTTAAGAAGTATATAAAATAGCCAAGAAATAGACTTCAACTGGCTGTTTGTAGACACCTACCCTGAGTTTATGAAAAATACAAACTTGAAAATGAACTTATTTAGTAAACAGAAGTGACAATGACCTGGGCTTTTAATTTATACATGCCATGGTAGTCGTACCTCCAAAACATACCAAAACGGTCTCTCAAAAATTAATAGTACTATAAAATATTAACTAGTCATAAAACTGCATACTGCAAGCAGACTCCTTTTGTGGGCAATGTAACTAACATAATCACTGCTCTGCACAGAAGAGTTAACGCTTCAAAATGGCAAGTGTGAAAGATACAGAAAACAGATAAGAGCAAAAACTGCATTTCTGTCCATAATACAGCTGGTATCAGAATCAGTCTGTTTCTTTTAGAACAGCCTTACAATATGGTGATCACACACCCATCGTTCGGGCCTTCATATATGGCCAAAATTCATATCTGATGCAAAAGAAACCATAGCGAATGAGGATTGTCAGCAATGACAGTGACCATAACAAACATGATGGTTGTGAAGGTAAGGTGGGTATCCAGATAGCTTAAGCATACTCAGTTCATTTAACAGGAACGTGATGCTACTGAGACACAATGTGGGTTCCTGTCAATAAAATGTAAAGGCCTAACATATCACCAAAATTAAACCTCAAAGCCTAACTTTGGTGGAATGAATACTTTAGGATTGAGTTTCTGTCAATAAAATGACCTCTAATGTATGTTTTTATTCAGTTATTGGCAATTAAATAACATACATTTGAGATCTGATACACCAATGGGGAAGTTTTATATCAAGACGATAGCCTAATCCCGGCAGTATAAATGGCCAGCCTTGCTGGTGTACGTTTATGTCTTATGATGGAAAATGAAAATTGAGTTGTTGTTACAATGCAACATCAAAGTCTAATATTGGTGGACAGAGTCTATTGAATTTGTGCGGCTGTGTTGTTCTGTCAACCTGATCTAAGGTCTCAGATACATAAAACATGCAAAATATGGAAGTGACAAGAATGTACTATACATATATCACCACTTTTGTTAAACTATAGTACTTCAGACAAAGAAACAGTTGTATTTCAAGATGCTAATGGCAGAAGATCTGTAAGAAGTTATATATCAGATAGTAAGTGGGATCCTCTTGGTTTAACTGTTAACTTAATACCTACAAACTTCAACAAATAAAGCTGTCACCACAGGCCATGTCTCTTTCCACACACAATTATTAATCAAAGTCTCTAATTCGGACAGCACACAAAGGTTACACTAAGAAAGAGTAAAACCTCACACATTCCAAAATAAGTAATTTAAAGAGTCAGAGTAACTTACTGAGGATCTCCAGGTCTATCTATAGGAACCTTTATATCAGAATGTACAACACTGTCAGTACACTGAGATGTCCCATCCGAAACGTTGCTGCCTTCAGCTGAGACCAACTGCAAAAACACCATATGTAAATACATTTCTTTTACTTCGAATTTCATAAACACTATTATACCGAACCCCAGTTACTACAGCACCCAAGTAATAAAAGTGGCAACAAACTCTCCAGGTACTTACCCAAGAAACTACTCTTCCATTGAAACATGGTAAATGAGCGTCATCATCGATAATCTCTTCTTTCACAACACTGGAAATTGAAACCAGAAAAGCTAAAACTAGAACCAGAATGAACTAAATCAAAAACAGTAAATTTTCCCTTGTTCAAATTGGCATCCCGCTTGTTTGAGGTGTAATGTCAACAAACAATTTTGTGTCGGAAAAGGCAATATTACATCAACTTTAACACAAATTTCCATTCTGCAAGGTTCAATAAAATTCAGTTTGCTCTGCTTTATATTAGGCTTTCAATATCGTAACCGCGATTCCTCATCTACAAAATAAATGTAAATTTTCGTGAACAGGCTTACCCAAAATCATCATCCATTGACTTAAAGAAGAACTTGTAGTTTGGTCGATTAAGAACATTCTTGAAATCTGCTAATGTAACGCGTTCGGGCGCAATAGTCAGTTTAACTAAATACGGAGTTTCTTCATCATCTATGTGATATATAATTTTTGTTTCTTCCATAGCAAAAAGGCCGAGTCAACAAACGATTCCCGTCATGAAGTCTTCAATATGGCAGCCATGAATCAATGCACAACTTGAAACAACAAAAAACATTTACATACATTTACAAAAATAAAGTTGGACATATTCACACATATTTATCCAAAATAAATATTTCTGTACATTTATCAAGTAACGTATCCGTCCAAACTTCTTGCTCGTTGTTGTCACCTCACAGTTGTACAAAGTACCAATTAAGGCCGATTTGTAGTAGTAGTACTAGTAGTAGTAGTAGAAGACATGTTTTCGGTTCTTTATTGGTTAGCGTAAGTTGTGTCACAGTCAAATAATATAAATAACGACAGGGCACTTCGAATATTAATTTTAGTTGTAAAGCTACTGTTTATAAATTGATGTTTAAAATGACATCAGGGAACTAATACACAACAGAGTAGATTACGAACACGACGACTGAGCAACCGTAACCGACAAAAAATACGTAGCATGGATCACGTAGGAACTAAATGCGATAATTCCCTGTAACACGACGTACAGGGCAACTGTAATGATGACAACGAAAACTGCAATTACATTTATTAAACCCGTACGTAATTTTAATTTTACTGTACCTTTTTTTTCTCCATACCCTCTTTACTTCGTGGCAAGTCCAATAAATTAATTAAATGACTACCTTTTTGTATAGGTTTCGTTTCAAATGTTATTGCTACGTGCATCCTAGTTAATTCGTCTAGCGCATTTAACTACCTAAACACTCATCTCATACTCGAGACCTGGAACTCGAATTATTTTAATCCTGATGGCAAATAAATTACTCCCTATAGCTCTGGAGGCGGGGCAAAAGCCAAAGTCAAAGAGAAGTCGTTTTTGCTCCTTTATATTTTTCTGAGAAAATGCGTGAATTTCAATAATGCAGTTATGCCAAACTGCATCCAGGAAAATAGAAGAATTCTATTACGCCGTCTCTGTGAGAACAAGCAAATATACCTATCATATTTGACAACGAAGACATAACTATTTAATTGTAGTAACAAGAGAACTGCAGCAAACTTACGTATTTTGCCACCTGGAGGACGTTAATGCTGGAGTTTAACTTTTTTTATTATGCCTGTTAATGATATAAATTTATCTATTCTGCGTTTAGCAAAATATGTATATATACATACCTTCTGAGTAAAATATTTGTAAGTACAATTTATTATAAGTTAATTTTTTGTAATAGTAGGATTCTCAAAAAAAAAAGCTGCAAACCATTCTGAAGCATTCTTTTCCCTGTTAATCTTTTTACGCGTTTTTCTGGATGGATTAATTATTGCGCTGTGTCCATTAGTCAGGACTGGGCTGGGGATGTGAAACAAATTACGACTATTATATTAATTACAACAATTTTGAATAATGCAAACATTGTAATTCGAGAAATTTTGAAATAACAACCTTGACAAAAAAAAACGTAAAATTCATGTCTCAGTTAATGCAATTGTATATATCTCAGCATGACTTTCCTCTGGCTACGATTTCTTGTCGCATCCTGTAGATGGCTTAATCGACAGTTTGCTCTTACTCTTTGGCGGTGTCAGCTGCGAAACAGCTGTGTGCAATTACACGTGGCAAAGGTTCGTAGTAAGAAAATATGTATACTATTTTAATTTGTGATATTAGCTTGTCTGCCGATGGCTGTAGTTCAAGTTCAAACTCAAGTTGTGGAATTGTGACGTTTCTCGTAACATGTGTAGGATTCAAGTTTGAGTACACAGAGTGTATTGGCAGGACTTTGTCTTAAGTCGTTGTATTTTTCATATAACTGCAGCGTTAAACACTGCATTAACTGAGGACAACACGTTCCTTTTCACAGCCCGAGTAATGAATGGTCTGAAGGAAGGATGGTTCAGTGAGCTGAGCTCTTTATGGCCTGGAGTGAGCCTGTCTTTGGAAGTGAAAGAGGTTTTACATTCTGAAAAGTCAGAATACCAAGACATTTTAGTACTGCAGACGTAAGATTATTAGCGAATGTTATTAGTAGGAATAATGAACTATGAACTAAGCTGTTATTTTAAACCAAATATAGCGCCAGACATGTTAGGAATTCTGAACACATCACCACTTTTCAAATATCACCCATATTTGTTGAACTGATGACAGTCCTTCTCGGGAAGCTAGTAGTCAAATTCCCAGCTTCTGTGGAACCCAAAAGTTCTTTATCACAAGAGAAAATCACTGGATCCTGTCCTGAGTCAGATGAATCCATTTCACATCATCATTCCCAATGTAAGTCCTATTTTAATATTATCCTATTACACCTAGGTCTACCAAGTATTCTCTTCAGGTTTGCCATCCAAAACTATGAATTTCTTATGTATCCTATGCTTGCTGCATGTCCTGCCCATTTCTTCCTACCTGATGGGTTGTTATTCTTCAAACATTTTATGTAGAGTAAAAGTTATTAAGTTTGTATTGCAGCTTTTTCCAGCTAGCATTTACTTATTCTAAGGTCACAACATTCCTCAGCACTGTTCTCAGGTTCAGTACTGTTCTGATGTTACACAGCTTTCATGTATCAGTCACTGTAGACATTCATATATTATTTATGTAAGCAAACTGATATGAACATTATTCATTAATCCCAAGGCTCTAACCAGATCTTTGCTTTGCGTGCTTCACTGTATGGTACTTTTCATCATAATCATATGGAAATATGTATTAGCAATTATACACAGAAGAAAGAATTTCATGCCAAAGTAAATTGTTACAAGAATTTGTGATACTGCTGCAAGAACTTTCTTCCCCAGTTATGTTGATGCCACTGGTATTCTGCTGAAGAAAGAAACACATAGTAGGAAATACTAAATATTTTGCGCTGAGAATTAAATTACTCTATGTGTTTTTCCCTTTTTTGAATATGTAAGCCTATTTGTTACAGAAAATCACATGGTCGAGCACTGATCTTGGATGGAATTATTCAGTGCACTGAGTCAGATGAGTTCGCTTATCAGGAAATGATTTCCTTCCTGCCCCTCTGCAGTCATCCATCACCAAAAAGGGTAATTGGAAATCACTAAAACTGTCATACAAATTACAGGCACACTATTTGAGACCTAATTTTCTTGAAATAAATCTCCTGTGATGTGGAACACGAACACCAAACAGTCCCCATGGCTTTACGTCGTCAACTCTTCTGTCACTATGGTTGTCACATAATCTGCTTTTAGCCGTGATGCTTTTAACATTAGTAAGCAGTGCAAGTACATGGAACAGTTTTCCCTTAGAAGCTCAAATCTTCTGAAATGTCACATGGTGCTGACTGGTAGTTACCGACAGTTTAGAGGAACCTACTACCTGCATGTTAGGGTCTAGCAGTTTTGGCAGGGGACTGCTGAAACTGCTAGACCATCTCTGTAACAGATATTTTGTAGGAGCAGCATGCTTTAAAACTTCGGGGTCCAGCAATCCTCAAGTCTCTCTTGAAGCACAACAAGCGTTTATCACAATACCAGATGAGCAGTCTGTTGCAGGGTGTAGGGTGTCACTCTGTCTCAATTAATATGATTTAAATAAAAGTGGTTGAGAGGTTAAATCTGTTTGGGATTTATGCAACTGAAGACATCTGTTGACATTATAAAAATCGACTGACGTCTACCCATGTTTGTAATATGTATTTAAATATGTCCCTTCAACACCCATTTTTGTGAAGTACAAACACACATATGAGATAAAACATGACACCCTGAAACAGCAAAGGCATAAGGATTGGACTTTCCTATAAATAAGACTTTTAGAAAGTAAAAACATTTTAACTGGAGTACTGTGTATGTATCAACATTATATGAAAGGGCACTATAAATTGAATGGTGCATTGTTAAAACATACCCCAGAATATTTCAAAAGTTTGCATAATTCAAATTAGTAAAAATATATAAAAAACCAGGCATTGTATGAACTGCTGCATGCAAATTGTCCTACTACCTTTTTATGATTGTTTACCCCCTTACAGCTGCCTGGAACCAAGGACTTATCTTACAGTTAAGTTTTATATTTCATTTATAATGCATCAACACAATGGTATGAATAATATCAAACTTACAGTTAAGGTTGCCAGATTTTCAGTTTCATAACAAGGAACATACCATTACATGGGCAGGGAGACCAAGTAATTATCTGCTTGTAGAACGGTAAAGATTGAACAGTATAACACCAGAACCTGCCACTGGCTGAGCTACCTTATCTAATTAGCATTCTCACAATGTAATATTATAATATGTAGGTTAACATTATCACCCCTTCTTAGTATTTCACTGGGTTGCCCTCAAAGATACTTCTGCACCAAAATTATGTATGCATATCTTGCTTCTCTATTGGAAGTATTTGTGTTGCAGGTGCTAATAGTAGGTGGTGGGGATGGGGGAGTGGCAAGGGAAGTGGTTAAGCATCCTGATGTCGAGAGCATTGTGCAGGTAGAGATTGACTCTCATGTTCTTGAAGTGTCCAAGAAGTTTCTGCCATTCATGGGTGCAGGGCTGACCAATCCCAAGCTTACTCTTCACGTTGGTGATGGATTCAGGTTTATGGCACAACATCGCCAAGAGTTTGATGTCATTATCACAGACTCGTCAGATCCGATAGGTATGTATATAATTTCTGTAGTACTCTTACGTATGTGTGCAGTAAAAGTCTATCCATGAAGCTATTTGTAACAGAATTCCATTATCCTGCAGTAAAAAGGCATGTTTCCTAATGAGGTACATTATGAACCCTGTATAGTCACTGTGGCTTCCCTGAAAAATACCTATTCAAATTGGCCTCTTTATGTACGTACATCACAAGAATCATAGAAAAATATATTTTTATGAAATTTGATACTGGAGGATGATGCTACTACCATTTTCACTTTTTGTAGACTGGACAGTGTTAACAATCTCTTTACGTGGAGAACTACACGTTTCTCCTGGACACCTTAATATCTACCAGGTACTTAGGTGATAGTCACTGTAATATATCATTATGTTGAGTGAACCTGAATTTAAATTTAGTTGTGATAATCATGCATTCAGATTGTGTATTAACACATTCCTATGATGTGAAATTGTGAACCCATTTGGGCTCTTTGTCTGATGGGTTTTCTGTCTCAGAATTATGACAATGGGATCAGGGATAGGATTTTCAGACAACTGATCTGTAAATTCAGCTTTGACATATTTGTTGCACTGAGTCACACAAATCCTGGATTATGTTCATTTCTTGTAATCTCCTTATCTCTGGAAGACTTTCTTGTCTTGATTGCCATATAATAAATGCCCACTCAAACCTTGTTGTTTCTCTTAAGATCTGAAAAACTGTGATTTGGGATTGTCCTTCCTTGGAAATTAATTTTACAGGAACCATTTTTCGTGTATTAAACTGAAGCAAAAATCATTGTATTTGACCATGGAAGATGTCTGCAGTCAAAATTTCTCAAAACAGGAACAGTAACACTACTCAAATTCATATGACTAATACAGATATATGTATACATTTGGGTTTTGTACAAAGTTTGATCCTGAGAGATTCCTGCTCCACCTCACTAAGAAGTAAAACTGAAGTTAAATATATGCCATGCAGGGACAGCACAAGGAATGGTCTTAACTCTTTGGTGCTGAAAGATGACTTTAGTTGACACATAGTGTAATGTTGAGAAAAATGAATATCATGTAGTCATCGGCCAAGAACATGCGAAGTAACAGGTGGCCATTTAAATCCCCAGTCTTTTGCATCATACACAGGACACTTACTTAGAGCAACAGAGGGTTAATTGGGAACTTTCCATGGTATCAAGAATTAAATTTGAATTTCTGTTGTTTCAGGACCAGCTGTGTCTCTGTTCCAGCAGAGTTATTTTGAGTTGATGCGTGAAGCTCTGAAACCAGGTGGAATTGTTTGCTCTCAGGCTGGAACACTGTGGGCTAACATAGATAACGTAGCACAGACATTTAAGCACTGTCATCACACATTTAGGAAAGTATCATTTGCCTGTGCTGCCGTACCCACATATCCAACAGGACAGATCGGGTTTGTGCTTGGAAGTCTCAGCCCGGTAAGAAGGATTTTAGCTTGACTTGGACTAACACGCTTACCCTCCAACTTATTATTTAATGGGAAATACTCTTTTTTTAAGTGAGTTATTGTAGGCTCCCTGGTGTGATAATTGTGCAACTGTTTGTTGTATGCTTTGTTCTTCCAATGCAACTTTGTGTATGAAGCACTGAACCAGACTGCGCCAAATCATGACATGAGATCTGCGCTCTTCTGGGATACTATGTAGTGTAGAGTGGTAATTCCTTACCGACTTTCGGTCCAGTCTTCAAAAGTCAACATATCAAACAGAGAGAACAAGCATGACTGAAGTTGACTGACACAGTCTTTTTTTGGGACTTAGTCCACCATCTAATTTTTTAAAGAACATGATGTTTCAGAAGCCAACTCTGTTTCCGTTTGCACACAAAGAAGCACCTACCCTGGTGTACTCCTTAGGTTGAGCTATTCTCAATCACTGCAAAACACAGAAAGAGTAACTTGTTACAATATGCACCTGAGAACACATCTAGTTCAAGTGTAGTAACAGAAAAATGGCTATTAAAAAATTAAAAACTTACTACAATGCTCAAAAATTAAACCTGAATCAGTCCACCAATTAAAAACCATCAAAAGAGCCATGAACTCACAATGATCAGACGACAGACACAATGCAAAAGTCCAGAACACATGTATTTAAAATTCATAACACCACTTACACCATCTGTGGAGAAAATTGTGAATCTTCTTCATGGGTTCAAGTAAGTTTATAAACCAAGAAATATAAATGTATTATTTAGTCAACGTGGATCATAACAGCATGGCAGCACATCTCACCACAAGTGACTGTGAAAGGTTTTACGAAGTGCCATATATCCAATGGAAAGGTTGATACTGATGATGATATATTGTGGAATGCCAGTGAAGAGGATAGGAATGTTAAGAGTTAGTGTGAGGAAGATTAAAGCACTGACTGTGAAGATTGATACAGTGACACTGATTGGTAAAGGTAGATAGAATCTGACATGCTTTGTATACATGTATTAAGTATATGCAATTAATAGTAAAATATTTTCCTTAGCAGACTTTTGTTTTGGAGGTCATCATAGATTTGGATAAACCTATTTTTCCTTGACAGACATGTTTTATTTGGTGGGGTCATCTTAGATTAGAGTTGTCTTGCATTCAGGTAAATGCAGTATGTGATAATAAAGAATTTAGGTTTACAATACAGTGCTTTTTTATACTGTCCCTGTCACTTTACCATAATCACTTCAGATTTTGGATTTCTGAATGGCCTTTATTACAGATTTTTCCCATCAACAATGTCATTTATTTTATGCATGCATATCACATCCCAACCACTTTTAATTGTGATTATTAATTATAATAATGTATGTGTAAATCTGGAAGTTCTGTGAGAGAAACCTTTTTTTTTTTAAATTTATTTATTTATTTTACAGGAAACCAATTTTAAAGAACCATTACGGATATTCTCAGAGTCAGAGTTAGACTCATTCAATCTCCATTACTACTCTGCGGAAGTACACAGGGCTGCATTTGTCCTGCCACGGTTTGCTAGAAAGGCCCTGGATGAGGTTATCACTAACTTTCGTGATGAGGTGAACAATGGTGACCGCTAAAGAATCTCAGTATTAATATTGGATAGGAAGAATGTATCCTATCCTCTAATATTGTGAACACCTTTATAATTCTTACACACAGCATGACATACCTTGGCAATTGACAATATTTTTGTTCAGTCTGAACTTGCACAACCTGTCGTGACAGGCTGGTTTCAGTTCCTCAGTACTTGAATGAATATGTAAAACTTATATGTCGAAAACAAACTGAAATATACTTTATATAATTTAATTTTATATAACTGTACAACATGCTGCTGATGTGCAGAAGTGGTGACTTTACACTGAATGCTTCCAGTATCTTGTTCAAGTAGTGAGAAAATGTGTTGATTGTTCTTGAATTTTTACAGCTGCCTCTTAAATTAGAAGCGTTAAATTTATAAAAAATATCACAGAGATATTTTCTGTGCTATAATTCATACTAAAACTGAAGTTTTCAGCTGCTTGGATCGTCATAATTAATAATACTGAGGTTTAACTAATATTGACTTAAAAAAGTCCAAAACTGATACAGGTTGGCTCTTTCTATAGTAACAAAAGAATTACCCCAACTACTGGTGAGGACTTAATAGCATACTAGGGAGATACAGAGCAGCATATATCATTTCAACAGAAAACTCATGCTGAGAGTACTGTATTTATGTATTCATAAGACATACTTATATTGTACATTTGTAGTCTGAAGATGGGTGTGCAGTCTGGGTGGAGATCAGGCCACCTGTGTTTGTGAAACATTAACAAAATCTGTACCCTTTTCTATTACGCTTCAATATACAAAGTCTCATCCGCTGATGAGACCGTGACAAGTGTTGCTGTACTCGGATGTCGGATAGAAATATTATAACAAATGCACAAGGGAATATTTTAGTGCAAACTTCTACCAGGCAACTTGCAGGGATTTTTACATAAGAGTAGCTTCTGATTAGACAAATTTTTATATTGACGTCTATCCACATCTCCGAGAGCAACATCATATTTAGTTAAGCATTTCGCATTATTTTCCTATTTCAAGAAACACATATCTCAGTACTGGACCATATGTGAACTTTTATCTAATATATTTCTTCTCCTTTTTTGTTGTTCCTACACTACGTTTCCAGCGAGTAAGATCTTTAATCATGTTCTGACAATTTGAAGTTTAGTGCCTTGTGTCAACTATGCAGTCATTATTAGTTTCAAATACAGAGTCACTCATACACAAATTACATGTTCGAATGCAGACACAGGAATCTTTTAGGTACATATGTTCACAATGAGAAGCCCATCCTGTCCTCACAAAGAAGCAAGCCTGACCACAATAAAAATGGCACCCAGTGTCCGTTCAAATATACAAATATATGTAGCACTGTTAGCAGAAACATATTTGTAAGCAAGACCACCTTCCTTTGAAGATTAAAAGTTGGTGTGCCAACATAGTTTAAGAGTGTTTCTTGAATATCCTTGCCATTTTAACATGGGTTTGTAGCAAATGGTGAAGTTGATACTGCCATTCCAACAAGCACAAAGTTTCATTATACTCAGCTCAATAATGATACAAGAAAATTGAACCCTGGGAGGGGTGAGATTTTACTCATCTGTTTAAACTGGCCCTGGAGCCCACCCAGCCTCCTGTACAATGAGTACCAGACCTCTTTACCAGAGGTAAAGTGGCTGGGGAATGGCATTGACCACCCACCCCCATCTAGCACTGAGGGGAAAAGAAATAGTAGTGCTATACCTCTACTTCCCCTCTGGGCCTTCATGGTCTGTTCTAGGGTGAACTTTTTACTTTTTAATAACACAGGAAAATAATACTTAGTATGACAGCAAAAGCTTAACCTTTTGGAGACTTAAAATTAGTCAAAATAATATGTAACAGTTCAGTTTGTACCTGACAGCCAACACACTGTGTGTCCATTATGAAGTCTGAGTTATAATACTGTTTGTTGTGAGAATCATGGAGAACACATAAATACCCTTTGAGGGGAAATGCAGACAGTTCTTTAATGTTAAACATGGTTGTGTATATATTAAGCACTGAATGTTACAGCATGAAACAAGCCCTACTTGATTCAAAGTAAATATGAGGATGTTGAATTGTACTGTAACTGTTAAGGGCATGACGAGCATGTCACTGCACCCTATATGGAGTAATTGACTATTATCATAAAAAATGCCACAGGATAATTATTAGTATCACCTTCCACAGGGTGTCACGTTCACATTTAATAATTTCTTCATTACCAGCCTTTCTAGTGCCCTGGCCTTCATAACCAACCCTCAATAGTAGAATCCAAGCTTTCTTCACTGCTTAGATCAAAGCCCATCAATGGCATGATCCTTAACCAGTTACACCACCTCTTCTTGTGACTAGTTATTCCCCCCCCCTCAATATCCGTCTTCATGTTATGGTCTAGTCTCCTTTAGCAAGAAGCCATGTTTCAAAAACATACAAAACATGGAAGAATTATGATTTTGTACACATTTTGATCTTCAGCGGTTTGGGGAGAAGAAGGGATAAATTCATGAACTGAAATAATAGTAGTTTAATAATCTCACTGTGAACATGATTTATACTGTTTCTTTTCCCAGATATTTCAGTTTCTTGAACATTTTAAATATTTGTTCCATGTGAGGGTTGTAACGGGTAAAGAGGTGTCCCAGTGGACACTGAGACATATCCTCTGCAAAGAACTCCCTGGCCTGCTGTTGTAACCACTGCAACATTGTGGTCTTGACTCCTCTATCCAACCCAAAATCTGGCTTCTCAGTACATTCTGGATGAGGGTGAACAAATGTAGGTTGCTCAGTGAAAGACGTGGGCTAAATGGGGGTGGTCCAGCACTATCCAGCACATGGCCTGCAGGGTCATGGACAGCATGAACCACACGGGGATGGGCATTATCATGCAATATGACAACACTTGTAATTATACCAGGTTTTACAGAATGTCAAATGACCAGCCCAGGAAAACATCACTTTGAAAGAAGACATTATCTATCTTGTGACACTGTTGTCCCACTTAACACAGTTTTAAGTAAGACAAAATAACAAAACCATCATCTTGGGAGCTATCAGGTACCTAACCCCATCCTTAGTTAAGCTCTGTAGAGTTGCAGTGGGAACCTTCAAAGAATGCAGATATCTGTTAAATTTCACTGCGTAGTAAAATACATGCACATATGAATAAATACTGCAAAACAGGTTTGATATGTGGGCTGCATTATAAGCTGACAGTCATGAATTCCAGTTCTGTTAATTATAATAATTTGAAAATTAAGCATACCTTATAACACTTCCAATAGAACTTTTTTATCTCCCACATAAAATCATATTTCCAGAAACTTTATTTAATTTCATATGGGAAACATGAGATGGTATGTCACCTTAAAAAGTAATTACTTTGTGGAGGTGATGTTCAGGTTTTGTAGAACAGTGACATCAGCAGTTGTGTTAACTTAGGAAGTACTTATTTTGTGAAAAATTTATCAGCTGCAATCAAACGTATTCATACATATTCATTTGTCCATTTTTAATGTAGTAAGAGGATGGCTGTTCTAAACAAATTTTTTATGTCAACTTTGTGGATGTCATTCCATTGTACTTTCAGCACTCAACAAATAATCAGCTAAATCAATGTCTAACGAAACTATATTTTTTATACTACAAGCAATCTAGTCCTTACAGACCATCATCAGGCTTGCATATAAAAATGTAAAATAAAAGTGTAAACTTACATATAGACCTATTTTTGTGAGATCTCACATTATATGTTTTTATTAAGATTTTAGATAAACTTTTTAGAGACTGCATTCACATACACAAATGTACATAGGAGAACACCCTAGAAAATCATTTTATGTATTTAGGCAACAAGGAAATTTACCTCATTTTTAAGACATTTGGCATAATCACTGTTCTGTTTGCCAGAAAATTCCATTTATGCCTTAAATTTATGTTTTTTCTCTTCAAAGAATATGTTTTTTATAAACCATGTGCTAAAATTTAAGTACCCACCCAGATGAATTATGGTTAATTGTAAAATGCCTTCGTAGCAGCTTAATCCTAGAAGTTGCGCATGTTATATTCTTCTTGCTCTCTTCAAAACATTACCTGCTGAAGCCAAATTTTCATCTGATACAATGATTACATTAATTTTTAAAGTAAAAATGATGTAGTTCTATGTTTTCACTTGTGTTTGAGGTGTAAATGTTCTTTTGTCTCAATATTGTCACTTTATCTAATGATGTTTATTTGTAGATACAAACTTTATGAATATTTGTTTATATTTTATCCTCCTGAATTATGGAACAATTTTCATATGATGGTAATGAAATATGATTGTGTGGTCTTTCAACTGCCTGCACCTCTTGTTCACGCACATATAAACTTAGGGCGTATAACAGAATATAACACAAACAGCTTCTCTTGGTTAAGCTACTATGAAGGCATTGTACAATTAACAAAAATTGTCATAAAAACATGTAATGTGAGATCTCACAATATTCAGTATATATGTGAGTTTACATGCTTTAATTAGTTTTATACAAGCCTGATGGGGGTTTTTTTTGGTCCAGGACTGATACATGTAGCTTGCTTATAGTATACAAAAATATACGGCTGTGTTAGATGATGATTGAGCTGATTATTAATTGAATATATTTACGTGTTTCTTGAAAACATACAGAAAATCGAGGAATACAGTGATACTGCTTTTTAATTCAGTTGCAACGTGTGATTCCATTATGTGGGCAATTAGGGAGGGTCAAATTTAGCAAAGAATTAAAACCAGTGGAACTTATCTTTGTAATGCATGCCTTTAAATACCAAGGTTTGATCCAGTGTGTGAAATATTTTGATATAGTGTAGGATGATTTCAGACTGAACCTTATGAGGATCAAAAGATTGATGAAAATAATGAAAATAACTTGTGTGTCTAAAATGAAGTTGCATTGGAGAATTATGTATGTGTGTGTGTTTGCATACACGTACACGCATACATTTGTAAACATATTTTTAAGCATTCCAACAATGATCAAAGATGCATTCTCTTAAAAATGTCGTTGGATTGTAATCAATGTTTACTCAGATTTTATAAGAAATTAAAATTTAAGGTATTCCTGCTCTTCATTAAGTTGTGATCTATATAACATGACCCATGGTGGGCTCTTGTGAACATGGTAATGAACTTTTGGCCATAAAAGTGGGGCATTTGCCTACCTTCTCAAGGACTATGTGTACATTTTAAGAAAGATCTGAGGCTGGTTACAAATGTGACTTCACTTAGTTTTGTACTATTACAATGAGCGTGTTTCACAGTGAAAGTTGGCAAGTGGTTGCACCTCTCACAAAACTGTTGGTGCACTGTACAGACAGTATATGTGATCTTTCAAAACTTGGTTTTTCTGCTGTGAAATTTAAGAGATATTTGAGTACATGAGCATATTTCATTTTCAGATCTAAAATATTTTTTTTTGGCTTAACATAAACATACAAGGGCAGTGCTTGCTTCATATGCAGCCTCGACTGTGTTTGCTTATGCTCAGGGCATTGCAAGGTAATCTCAGCAAATTTGGTTTGCTTCTCATTGTGAGTATTTATTGAGTTACACTTGGCATAGTAGAATTAAGAGTAGTTTTAGCTTGGGTTTGTGTTGGATGTATATGGCAATTTTAAATTCTCACTTCATGATTGTTATGTAGCATCTGGTTTGAGTAATGGGTTGAGTAAAGTTATTCTTAATATCTGGGAGATTGTTCTGTTTACTATGCCAGGCACTAGATATGACATAAACACATGAAGTTTATAGAACATATTTTTATAATTAGTATTTTCAATATATTGGGGCTATATTTTCTAACAGATTAGACATTAGTTGTTAAGTGTCTTAAATGGTTGTGTTTCTTAGATGTCTTTACCATTCTACTGTGTGCTGTTAATGAAATAATAATGAAATTTGTTTCTGTAATATATACATATGGTGAAGAATTTCTGTTATGTTAAAATCCATATTATAAATAATGTAGTACCTTTGGCATTTGTTATGTTCCTGTTATAAAAGTGCCCTTGTTGGCTGACACAAGTTTTGTACCTTTTTCATACAAAATAAATTATTCGCAACATAATGTTGAGTCAGTGTTTGTTGTCCCAGCCACCTGATTTCATGGTCTGTTCACTTTCTTCAGTTATACAACACACTTCATTATGTGCAATTCGTAACACTGTCTAAATTCCAGATACACCATTCACTTTATTTACTTATTTTCCCTCCAAACATTTCTGTAACTCCGTCTGATTTATTGTAATATATAAGAAGGATGTTGCATATCTTTACTTCATTTTAACTACAAAACATCTTGGTGTGTGTGTGTGTGTGGCCCTCTGCACCATAATCACAGACAGCAGCTTTTAACGCATACACATTCTTACATATTCCCAAACCGAAAAACATAATTTCCCATATTTCTTAAATACCTCTTTACCAGAACTGTTTGATTTCACTTTCATTACCTACTTACCTAAGCTTTACCAGCTCTGATCTGTTTTGCATCATCTTGGTTCACTGGGACAGCTATCAGTAAAGTGACTGGTTCTAGGCTGGATGACTTAAGGCCCACTTTCTGGCACAGGCAGTATTTTTCTTTTCACCATGTTTGCGGCAGTGTGAAATATCCAGACAGAATCTTCTTGACTGTTCTGACTCTTGGAAGGTAAGACCACTGGGTTGTCTCAAAACATGGAACCAAGTACTCAGTGACAAGAGTACCACATCCCAGACGACAATTACACTGCTGCAAAAGCCTAAGAAGTCACCCATGGGCACTATATAACATCTACTAGTTGAGATCTGCACTCTTCTGGGACTGCAGATTGTAGAGTGGGAATTCTGTACCGATGTTTGGGACAACCTATCAGTCCCATCTTAAGTGTCTAAAAGTCCAGAAAGAAGGCTGGTAACACTTCAGTATGCAGTTTATATAGGGAAAGGTGTGAGCAGTGATTGGTTCTCAGTAAGTGTGGTGCCATCCAATATGGTTGATGCAGTGTGATGGAGGCAGTAGGGAGGAGAGAAGTCATTAGCTCAGTGCTGCTCTGAGGTAAAATGGCCTGGGAAAGTGACATGGCCTAGGATTCCACACAGAAGGTTGAATGCAAACCACATTACTGCTCAAGAAGTCAACATTTAAAGAGGAGGTCTGCAAATGACATCCCACGCATGCAAGACCTCCATCACTAACATCTTGAAGGAAGACTTCAAGGAGAGGGCCTTAGCACAAGCGATCCACAAACCGCTGTGCTGGTTCCGTTATGTGGATGCCATGCTTGTCATCTGGCCACATGGACCACAGAAGTTGCAGAGGTTCCTTGACCATCTGAATAGCATTCACAGGAATATCCAGTTCACCATGGAGACAGAAGGATGGCCACTGTCCTTTTCTTGATAATAACTATAGGAGACCAGATGGCTTCCTGGGCCACAAGGTCTACCAAAAACCTACCCACACAAACCTTTACCTGAACCCTGGATCACATCACCATCCTTTGAAC
>JGI24700J35501_10930686_pt1 | contig 18634 bp, 9 predicted proteins | sample TergutTh196P1_FD_35501 | JGI IMG/M metagenome (IMG submission 35501)
AGCCACCAGCACTTCCCCTTGGAATAATGGTTACTTTTTGAACGATTGATGCATTTCTCAGTTTAACACCCGCCACAACATGACCCGCTTCATGATAAGCAACCGTCTTTTTCTCTTTTGGTGTAATCACTTTTGATTTTTTAGCAGGTCCCATCATGACGCGATCAGACGCTTCATCAATATCAGGCATTTCAATTTTCTTACGGTTTTCACGCGCTGCAAGTAACGCTGCTTCATTTAATAAGTTTTCTAAATCAGCACCACTGAAACCAGGCGTACGCTTTGCGATGTTGGCCAATTCCACATTCGTCGAAAATTTCTTATTACGTGCATGGATTTTTAAAATTTCCTCACGTCCTTTAACATCGGGAAGTCCAATGATGACTTTACGATCAAAACGTCCCGGACGAAGCAATGCTGGATCTAACACATCAGCACGGTTGGTCGCAGCAATGATGACAATCCCTGAATTTGCACCAAACCCATCCATTTCAATTAACAATTGGTTTAATGTTTGCTCACGCTCATCATGTCCACCACCCATGCCTGTTCCACGTTGACGACCCACTGCATCAATTTCATCGATAAAAATGATACACGGTGACGTCTTCTTGGCGACAGCAAACATATCTCGGACACGTGAGGCACCGACCCCAACAAACATCTCAACAAAATCAGAACCTGAAATCGAATAAAAGGGCACACCAGCTTCACCAGCAACCGCACGAGCAAGTAATGTTTTACCCGTTCCTGGAGGGCCTGTTAATAAAACACCTTTTGGAATCCGTGCACCCATTTCTTGATACTTTTTGGGACTTTTAAGGAAATCAACAATTTCAACAAGCTCTTCTTTTTCTTCATCATTACCAGCCACATCATTAAATGAAACACCATCTTGTTTGGAGAGTTGTGCACGGTTATTTCCAAAATTGAAGGCTTTATTATTCCCACGTTGCGTTGAACGAAGCATCGTAAAGACAATCACAACCATGACACCTGTAAACGCAATTGAGACTAAAAATGTCCACGGTGTTGCCGGTAAAGGCCTCGGTATAAAGCTCACACCATGTTGAAGCACCAGCGCAGTAAGGGCTTCTAAATGAACATTTGTGTACACGTTCAAATAAAAGGGGGCAACTTCTGTCCCATCTGTCCGCTCGCCTGTTATCCGTGACATCGAATGATTATTATCTCCTGTAATCGGTCTGACTCTAATTTCATCCACATGACCATTTTCTACAAGGGAGATAAAGGTATGTAAATCAACCTCAGGTGACTCTTGTGGTCCAAAACCTGAACCATGAAAAACAAATAGCCACAGACCAATGGCCATTAACAAAATTAAAACCCATGGGGCAATGTTACGAGGTCCCATTAATAAGGGTGGTTGATTGCCTTTTCCATTCTGATTGTTTCTTTGATTATTATTTCTTGGATTTCTATTTTCCATTTAAAACCAAATCCTCTCACTACTCATAAATTTCTAACCATAAATCCTTACTAGAATTTGGCTTTTCTAAACAAACAGGTGACTTTTTTAATCCTGGAACCCAAACGAGGCGATCACGATTATCGACAATAATCGGCCACTTCTCTCGTTCATCAATCGGTATTTTCGCATCAATCATCACTTTTTTTATTGAAGCATGTCCTTGCCCATTAAACAACCGAATTCGATCACCTGCACGTCGATTACGTACCGTCAAAGGCATACTAACCTTATTATAACATAAATATGTGCCTTGTGCTTCATTTTTTTTACTTTTTTCATCAATTCCTTGTTTTAGAACAATTTTACGACCATCAATCAGCCTATTTTCTTCATTTATCGCTATTTTAATTTGATAATCTAATGTTAAATGACAACGATCGGCATTTAGAATAAGAAGTTTGTCGTAAGATTTTTTAACAACCCTGTCGCAACCCACATGACATGCCCCACTCGGCGCATCATTCATCAAAAATCTTTGTAATTCAGACATGGCACCTTTTGACGAATTTGGCACCAATCTTTTTAACAAACGTCGAGACAAACTCATCGGCAACTTTTGCAACCAAGAAAAACGCAGTTCATACCCCCATTCTTCCTGTTTAACTTCTTTCATTAATTGATCAACCTGATGCTTAAAGTAAGCTTCATCCATCTTCAAATGATCACTTAATGCTCGGACATGTCGAAGCACATCCCGACGTTCTTCTACAAGTAATGGCGTGATGTTTCGGCGGATTCTATTCCGTAAATAAGCCTCAGATGCGTTACTGATATCTTCTCTAAACGCAACATCAAACTGATGCGCGTAGGCATAGATGTCTTTTTTTTCGATGTCAATGAATGGCCTGATCACAGGCATCCCCGCCACTTTTCCCTTTGGTTGAATACCGATGAGACCCTCAGGAACATCTGTTTTCATCATCCGATCAATCCATGTTTCTAACTGGTCATTGGCATGGTGAGCCGTTACAACCTTGGTCGCACCATGAGCCAAAGCAACTTCTTTAAAAAAAGCGTATCGACAGTTTCGCGCATATTCATGGAAATTCCCCATTTTATCGGTTTGAGCCAACAGTTGATGTTCAAACATAAAGTCCAACTTTTGGGCAACTTGACAAACAAGCCTTGCATCAAGCATCGATTCAGGCCGCTTAGCATGGTCCATATGGGCAACAATGATTGTTAAGTCAAATACGTGTGCAATTTTTGAAAACAAATCCATGAGTACCATGGAATCCACGCCACCAGAAACAGCCAAGACAACTGTTTCACCTTGGCTAAGCATGTTGTATTTTTCAATGGTTGCCAGTGCATGTTCTTTCATAATGGTTGAAGTGACTCCTACTTATTTTCCTTTAAAACGTGATGTGCTAAAAAGCTGGTACGCTGGTACGTTCGCTTACTCTTTTAATTCGATATCTAGTTTCAGCTCACAGCTCCTCGAGGTCATTTCTCGTCTTGCACTGATTGCTTACGCAATAAGTTAGACGTCAAAATGCTTGTCGGAGCTGGTACGTTCGCTTACACTTTTAATTATACCATGTTTTGTAAATTAAGTGTAAACAATTTATCCATTTTTAATTTTTTACCCGAATTGGCTTGTATTCTGCTGCAACAACCATCATATCATCCGAGATATGACCACGTGATCGTCTTATGGTATAGTTTAGCAAGTCTTGACTCATTTTATTCACATCATGATCCGTATTTCGAATAATTCTTTTTTCAAAAAGATCTGTCTCTGCAAATGCATCCAAGATACCATCGCTGCACATAATGATCATATCTCCTGCCATCAAATCAACTTTCATATGTGCAATTTCACTCCCTTCTAACGCACCGATGGGAAGACCTGACATTTCAATTTTACGTACTGTTTCTCTGCGTAATAAAAAAGTGGATGTTGCTGCTTGCTTGTAAAGATGTGCACGTCCATTTTCTTTGTCAATCATACATAAGTCTAGACTAAAAAAACGTTCATCTGTATTACTTGCTTGCTTTAACTCAGCAATGACACGCACAGCTTCTGAAACAGGGACATCAAAATTTAACATGCATTTAAGAACACGTAACGCCAATGAACTTTCAGCATGTGCTAGTTTACCATTCCCCATGCCGTCACTAATGGCAATAATCACCGTACCATTATGAAAATTTTCACATAAATAACTATCTCCTGAAACTTTGCTTCCGTTTTTACCCACATACGCGACCCCATGCTCGACTTTAAAATAACGAGATGATGTCACTTCAATTTTCATCGTTCTATTTCGTACTTTTCCAATGTTGATCTTCAAGGACTCTCCAAATAATCGTTCAAGTTGCGTTTTGAGTTCTCCGTTTAACAACACAGGCGTCGGCTTATCAATCACCATGCTTAACTTTAACAACCGAGGATACAGACTTTTAATCCGGACATCACTTACTTTCACACCTATGACGCCTAGATTCACTTTTATCATTTCAATTTGACCGTCTACATCATAACGATCATGAAGCATTTCTGACATCGTTTTATTTAAGCAAAGTGACAACCCTTCAAATAACGTGGATGTTTTAACAAATTTTCCATCTCCAACGAAATCATTCATCGATTTGATCAGTTGCTGCAAATTAACCAGTTGAATAAAAAATTGACTCAACATATATTTATTGAGTTTTTTTCTGGAGGTGAGTGCACCTGCATCATCTTGCTTAATAACAAATGTAGATCTAACTTTTTTCGTAAGTTCCATTGTAATTCCTCCAAAGTCTTCTTTTATAAAGGTAGTATAACAGTATCCATGTGGATTTTTTGTCACATTGTAGAGCTGAACTCGCTTTTTAAATTGAATCGCCAGACAAAAAAAAAAGAGATGTCAGCTCATTTGACAGTCTCTTCTTTTTGAACTTATTTCTTCCTATGATGCGACAGCTAAATTAAAGACTTTGCGTATTGGTACAAGGTACGAACCATGACGCCTGTTGCACCTTTTGGACCAAGTTCATGTGCTTTTTTTGTTTCTGCTGATCCTGCTATATCTAAATGAATCCACGCTGTTTTCTCTTTGACAAATTCTTTTAAGAAAGCAGCCGCAACAATGGCACCGGGACCTGCAGGCGCATTTTTAAGATCCGCAACTTCACTTGTTTTAAGCAGCTTCTGCTCGGGTTCAAAAATCGGTAATTCCCAAGCCGGTTCACCTGAATCTTCTGCAACTTCAAGAAAGTCTGCCATAAATGCTTGATGATTGGTGAATACGCCTGTTGTGTGCGACCCTAATGCACGGATAATGGCACCTGTTAAAGTGGCAGCATTAATGATATGCGTTGCACCTTGTTGCTGGGCATAGACCAAGGCGTCTGCAAGAATCAAGCGTCCTTCAGCATCTGTGTTGTTAACTTCGACAGTCTTTCCATTTAACATGGTAATGACGTCGCCTGGCTTTAACGCGTCTGCACTTACCATGTTATCTGTGGTTGGAATAATTAACATCACATTAACGGGTAACTTGGCATAGACGATGGCATTAAACGCACCATAGACAGTCGCTGCACCCCCCATATCACCATGCATCCCATACATACCAGATGTCGGTTTTAACGAATAACCACCTGTGTCATATGTGACACCTTTTCCAACTAATGCAAGTACATCACCATCTGGATCACCTGCCATGTATTTCACAGTGATCAATTTAGGCTTTTCAGTTGACCCTTGATTGACACCAAGAATCCCTCCCATACCAAGGCGTTGCATGTCTTCCTTCTCAAGTATTTCCGGCTTGAGGCCATGCATTTCTGAGAATTCAGCAACGGTGTTAGCCAAAATAGTGGGTGTTAATTTATTCCCTGGTGTGTTCAGCAAATCTCGTGCCGTACTCGTTGCAAAAGCTAACAGTTCACCTTCGCTAACAGCATCATGAATGTGATACTTAGATTCAATTTCAATGATGAGCTCTTCTTGCAACTTGTCATCTGTCTTCAAACTATAAGGTTGATGAAGGAGAAGATGGTAAGCTTCAGATGTTGCAAATGCAAAAGCACTGATATTCACCTGACTCGGTAAGAATGTATCTAGCAAAATGGTTGCATCATAATTTAATTTTTTAATCAAATGTCCAATTAATTTTCGATGCTTATTCACATCATAATCTTTTTCTTTTCCCAAGCCAATGATGTAAACCATGTCATGGTTTTCCCATGCTCTGGTCACAGTTGTAATGGTTTTATATCTCTTTGCTTGGTCGTGACCATCGGCAAACTTGTCTAAAATACCATCCAACTTTTCATCGAGCTGCTTATATGTTCCAGTTTTGAAATCTTCAAAAATACCAACAATGACTGATCTCATCTAAAACCCCTCCTTATCGTTGCTTTTATTCTGTGGATGTCTCCTCATTTAAATGGACATCTTCGACTTGCGCTTCATGCACTTGGGCTTCAGGTTGTACGTCATCTTCAATCACCACAGGTGCTGTTTCTTCAATCTCTGTTGCTTCTACTTCTTCTATTTCAGATGCTATTTCTATTTCAGAAGTTTCAGTCAATTTTTTAATCGCCAACTGTTTCCCCAGATGTACAAGTACCCATGATCCGACAACCATTAAAACTGATAACGCAAGTTGACCTCTAAAGAATGTAATCATTTGACCCATCGTCGTGCTAGAAAATGCCACTCGACCTAAAATATGACCACTTGAAACAACCTCATTATTAAGTAAAATGTCAGCGTCTCCTCTTAAAACAAACCCGATCTGATTCCCTTGTGCATCCCTTTCAACATCATAGATACGCTTTGTCAGATTACTTCCAGCTTCTACATTAAAATAAGTTACAATGTCGTCAACGACCAAATCATTCGGATGTTGACTTCTAACCAGTATCAACGCATCCACATCAAGTGAAGGTTCCATGTTCGGTGTCGAAACTTGTAAAGCATAAAATCCGGGTAAATTAACTGGCTCACCTGTAACAGGGTCAATCCTTGTTAAGAAGATGAGTCCCAGAGAAAAGATCACAAATAAGTAAAATACAACATTAAGACCCATCGTGAGCGGTCCTTTTGGTACAACTATTTTTTTTCGTTCTTTTTTGTGAATAGCCTGATCGATGACACTTTCAGCGCTTTGATCCGAATCAGGTTTGATCATGTCAACGATCGCTAGATCCTCATCTGATTCTGTTTGATCTTCATCTACAGCTTCAACATTGAATTTAAAGTAATCTAGACTTTTTTTTAAATCATCCATTTTGCCTGCAAGTTCTAAGTTGTTGGCTTGACTGACTTCTAAAGCCGCATTGGTTTGTTGACTTTCAGCTTCCAGTTGACTTGTTTTTTCTAGCAATTCTGAACTTTTAAGCTGCTCTAATTCTAACGACTCAGTAACAGCTTGATGTTCAATCAAAGCTTGTTCATGTTGTTCAATCAAGTCGAGGTTCATGTTTTTTTTCTGTACCAACAACTCATGCATCTTGGTGATGGCTGACTCGACCCGACTGGTTTCTTCTATTAAAGTCGTTTGTTGCAGTTGTTCTTCTTCCAACAATGCTTTAATTTGATCGTACGCAAGCTGTAACTCACTGGCTTTGTCTTTTAAATCCACATTTTGATCTTGACCTTGCTCCAGCAATTCTTTCAGTTCAATAAGCTCCGATTGCAATTGGTTAGAACGTTCACTTGACTTGATATTTCGTGCTTCTTCTTGTTCCAATAAGATTTTGATCTGATGGTTTTCAATGAGCAATTGTTCACTTGCTTTAACCCATCCCAAGTTGCGATCTTTCTCTTCCTTTAACGCATCTTGCATTTGATCCTTTTCAGACGATAGCTGCGCTGCTTTTTCAGACAACTCTTGATTGTGAGTTTGTTCCTGTTCAATTAAAACTTTGATTTGATCAATGCCAACTGATAAGCGAATGGTTTCTTCAACCAAGCCTTGGTGTTCTTTTTGAACAGTTTCCAATAAAGCTTTCGTTTGAACATCCTCTGTTAACAATTGCTCTTTTTTCTCAAGCAGTTCTTGATTATGTACTTGTTCTTGTGCTAACAGGTCGTGCGTTTGATTGTTTTGAACCAACACAGCCTCAGTTTCTTTTACCAGCTTCACATAACGGCTTTGCTCTTGCTCTAACAAGTCATTAACATGATCAGTTTCAACAATTAAAGCATCTATTTTTTCAACCAATGTTTGGTTACGTTTTTCTTCCTCTTCCAATAGACCTGTTGTGATTTCATTTTCGGTCATTAACTGATGCGTTGTCTCAGTTAGTGCTTGAAATTGGATTTTAGCTTCTTCTACAGCTGTTGTGACTTGCGTACCTACCGTCAGTAGCTGTTCTTTTTTCTCAAGTAGTTCTTGATTATCCGCTTGCGCTTCTCCTAAAGATGCTTGCATCTCGTTGTTTTGAACCAATACAGTTTCAGTTTCTTCGGCTAATTGCAAATAACGCACTTGTTCTTGATCTAATAATTCATTAATTTGATCCGTTGCCAGAAGTAACGCTTCTATCTTTTCAACCAACGTTTGATTACGTGCTTCTTCTGCTTCTAGTAAACCTGCTGTCATTTCATTTTCAGCAGACAGGTGTTCATTTTTCTCAATGAGCTCTTGATAGCGGCGCTTCGCTTCATCTAACGCTGTTTTAGTCTTGACATCTTTTGCTAACAGTTGCTCTTTTTTCTCAAGTAAGCTTTGATTACGTACTTCTTCTTTATCTAACAATTGCTGGGTTTTATCCGTATCAGATAAGATTTCTTCGGATTCTTCAATCAATTCAGAACCACGTCGTGTCTCCAATTCTAAGCGCTCAGACAGCTGTGTACTTGCTACAAGAAGTAACTCATTTTTTTCAATGAGTGCTTGATTGCGTGCTTTTTCTTCTTCCAGTGAAACGCTCGTTGCCTCATTTTCAGAAAATAGCTGTTCATTCTTTTCAATTAACGCTTGGTGCGCCACTTTTGCTTCATCTAAAGCCAATTGCGTCTGTGTATGGAGGGTTGACAACTGCTCTTTTTTCTCAAGTAAGGTTTGTTGATGTGCTTGTTCTTCATCTACTAACTGTTGTATTTTAGCTGTATCAGAGACAATGATTTCAGATGCTTCAACCAATTCAGCATTTCGCTTTGCTTCTGCTGCCAACAAATCAGTCAGTTTAGCACCCGCAGTTAGCAGTAGCTCATTTTGATCAAGTTGTTCTTGATTTTGAGCTTGTTTTTCTTCTAACGAACTTTTCTTTTCGTTGTTCTCAACAAATAACTGGTCGTTTGTTTCAACGAGTACTTGATGTTGCACGTTCGCTTCTTCCAAAGCGGCTTTAAGCTCGGTATCTTCCAGCAACAGCTGCTCTTTTTTCTCAAGCAAGGTTTGTTGCTGTGCTTGCGCTTCTTCAAGTAACGCTTGTGTCCCAGCTGTATCAGCTATAATGACTTCCGATGCTTCTACTAACGCCGCAATTCGTTGTTTTTCTTCTTCTAATAACGTCGTTATTTTAGCATTTGCTGCCAAAAGTTGCTCTTTCTTTTCAACTTGTTCTTCTGTATGTGCCTTTTCTTCTTCAAGTAACGTCCGCGTCTGCTCAGTTTCAGTCAATAATTGCTCATTTTCGTTAATGAGTGCTTGATGCTGAACTTTTACTTCTTCCAAAGATGCTTTAATTTGAGTATCTTCTAGCAACAGATGCTCTTTTTTCTCGAGCAAGGTTTGCTGATGTGCTTGCGCTTCTTCAAGTAAGGTTTGTGTCACGGCTGTATCAGCTATAATGACTTCCGATGCTTCATTCAATTCAGCAATTCGTTGTTTTTCTTCTTCTAACAAGTCAGCTATTTTAGCACTTGCTGCCAAAAGTCGCTCTTTTTTTGCAACTTGTTCTTCTGTATATGCTTCTTCTTCTTCAAGTAATAGCCGCGTTTGCTCATTTTCGCTAAATAATTGCTCATTTTCGTCAATGAGTGCTTGATGACGAACTTTTGCTTCTTCCAAAGATGCTTTAATTCGAGTATCTTCTAGCAACAGCTGTTCTTTTTTCTCAAGCAGTGTTTCATGATGTGCTTGTTCTGCTTCAAGCAACGCTTGCGTCTCGGCTGTATCAGAGACAATGGCTTCAGATGCTTCAGTCAATTCAGTACTTCGTTGTTTTTCTTCTTCTAATAACGTCGTTATTTTAGCACTTGCTGCCAAAAGTCGCTCTTTTTTTGCAACTTGTTCTTCTGTATACGCCTCTTCTTCTTCAAGTAATAGCCGCGTCTGCTCATTTTCGCTAAATAATTGCTCATTTTCGTCAATGAGTACTTGATGACGAACTTTTGCTTCTTCCAAAGATGCTTTCGTCTGCACATCTTCTAGCAACAGCTGTTCTTTTTTCTCAAGCAGTGCTTCATGCTGTGCTTGTTCTGCTTCAAGCAACGCTTGCGTTTCGGCTGTATCAGAAACAATGGCTTCGGATGCTTCAGTCAATTCAGCACTTCGTTGTTTCGCTTCTTCTAACAAGTCAGCTATTTTATTCCCCGCCGCTAAAAGTTGTTCTTTTTTTGCAATTTGTTCTTGACTATAGGCTTCTTCTTCTTCTAATAACGCGCGCGTATTTTTATTTTCGCTCAGTAATTGCGCATTTTGTTCAATGAGCAGTTGATGCTGCGTTTTTGCTTCTTCTAAAACGATTTTAATCTGAGCACTTTCTCGTAACAATTGCTCATTTTTTTCAAGCAACACTCGATGCTGGTCATTTTCTTCTTCAATCAACGCTTGTGTCACAGCGGCCTCAGACAAAATGTTGTTAGACACTTCGACCAGTGCTGAATTGTGTGTTTTCTTTTCTTCCAAAGACTCAATCAGTTGCGTGCTTTGTATAAGCAGTTGCTCATTTTCGTCAAGCAATGCTTGCTGGCGCACTGCTTCTTCTTCAAGCGTTGCTTTGATTGTTTCATTATTAGCAGATAACTGGTCATTTTTCTCAACCAATGCTTGATGCTGAACTTTAGCATCTTCCAAAGCCGTTTTAACTTCGGTATCTTCTATGCGCAATTGCGCTTCTTTTTCAAGTAGTGCTTGATTATGCGCTTGTTCTTCTTCTAATAACTTTTGCGTCCCGGCTGTATCAGCTACAATGCCTTCAGATACTTCAATCAGTTCAAAACGTCGATGCTTTTCTTCTTCTAAGCGTTCAGTCAATTGTGTACGCGTGGCGAGAAGGCCTTCGTTTTTCTCAGCTTGTTCTTGATGATGCGTTTCTTCTTCTTCTAATAAACGCCGTATCGTGTTATTCTCAGCGAATAACTGATCATTTTTTTCAAGTAATAGTTGATATTGCGCTTTTGCTTCTTCCAAAGCCGCTTTCGCTTCAGCATCTTCTATTAATAGCTGCTCTGTTTTGTCAACTAAGTCTTGATGACGAACTTGTTCTTCATCAAGCAGTTCTTGCGTCCCGGCTGTTTCAGACACAATGCCTTCAGCTACTTCAATTAACTCAGAAATTCGTTGTTTTTCTTCTGTTAATAATTCTGTTAGTTTAACATTTGCAACGAGGAGTCGCTCATTTTTTTCACGTTGTTCTCGTGTGTAAGCTTCTTCTTCTTCTAATAGCTGCCGCGTTGCACTATTTTCAGTAAATAACTGATCATTTTTTTCGAGTAACTGTTGATGTTGGACTTTTGCTTCTGCTAAAGCAGCTTTTACCGCTTCAACTTCTCGTGACAATTGCGCCTTTTTCTCAAGCAATGTTTGATTTTGGACTTGTTCTTCAGTTAACAGCGCTTGCGTCCCGACTACTTCAGATGCAATCAGTTCAGACGCTTCAACCAATTCTGAATTTTGTGTTTTCTTTTCTTCCAAAGATTCAATCAGTTGTGTACTTTGAGTCAGCAATAACTCGTTTTCTTCCAGTAACACGCGCGTGCGAGCTTCTTCCGCTTCCAATAACTCTTTCGTCAGATGATTTGCAGAAAAAGCTTCCTCATGTTTTTCAACCAATGCTTGATTAAGCACTTTTTCTTGTTCGATATTTTCAGTTAGTTTCGCGGTCTCTGTAAGGAGCTGATCTGTCCTTTCAACGAGTTCTTGATGGTGAATTTGTTCTTGTTCTAATTGCGCTTGAACCTGCTTATTGTGAACTAAAATGTCTTCCGTTTGATCAACCAGATCTTGATTTCGAAGCTGTTCATCTTCTAATAGTTGACCCACTTGACTCCCAGCAGTGAGAAGCAATGCTTGTTTGTCAATCAATGTTTGACGCTTCGTTTCTTCTTCTTCAATACGTGCTCTTGTTTTGTTGTTTTCAGCAAGCAGTTGTTCATTTTTTTCGACCAAGTCTTGGTTGCGTGCTTGTTCTTCTTCTAACACTTTACAAATTTGGTCATTTTGAATCAGTACAGCTTCAGATTTTTCAATCAATGTTGTATTGCGCTTTTGCTCTTGTTCTAACAGCTCATTCACTTGGGCATTAACCATAATCAACTCGTCTGTTTTTTCAATCAGCTCTTGATTACGCACCCGCTCTTGGGCAAGCGTTTCTTTAATTTCCGTTTGCTCGGCAACAATTTTCTCATTGGCTTCGACCAATTCTACATGACGTGCTTGTTCTTGCGCAATGCGTTCCTTATTCTGATTACCTTCAGCCAGGAGTTGCTCCCCTTGTTCAATTAAGGCTTGATTATGCGCCTGTTCTTGCGCCAAAACTTCCCGAATTTGATCATTATTAACGAGCACTTCTTCAGCTTTAGCAATCAGGGTTTCATGCCGGACCTTCTCTTGCTCTAACAAAGTTGTAATCTGAGCATTTGCAGCTGATAAGCTTTCAATTTTTTCAAGTAATCCAGCGCCAATTCCTTCTTCTTTCTCTAAACGCGCTCTTGATTGACGGTTTTCAGAAAAGATGGCTTCAGTTTTGTCAAACAGTTCTTTGTTTCGATGCGCTTCTTGTTCGACTTGAATGCGAATTTGATCATTTTCCGCAAATAATTGCTTCGTTTTTTCAACCAGTTCTGCATTAATGGTTTGTTGTTCGTCTAACAGCTCTTGAGCCTGCGTTTGTTCAGAGAAGGCTTGCGTATAATTTGCAACCAATTTTGAATGTCGTAACTGTTCTTCATCTAATGCTTGCTGAAGTTCTTCACTTTTGGCAACCAACTGTTCAGAAACTGCTAACACTTCTGTATTTTGTGTGTATTCTTGCTCAATCAGTTCTTTTAAATGCTTGTTTTTAGCAAGTAGTTGTTCTGTTTTTTCCACCAATTCGGCATTTTTAATTTGTTCCCGTTCTAAAACATCTTTTGTTTCATGATGGTCAATGTGTAATTGTTCAAACTTTTCAACCAAGTCCGCCTTCCGTTCTTGCTCTTGTTGAACCCACTCAGTTGTTTGAAGAATTTCAGCAGCCAAATCATCAGATTTTTGAATAATTTCTAAATTATGAGATTTCTCACGTTCTAAGACACTTCTCGTTTTATTATTTTCGATGTAAAGTTGCTCAAATTTTTCAATTAATGCTGCATTTCGGACGCTTTCTTCTTCCAAAATGGTTTTAAATGCTTCGTTACTTGCTAATAGCTCGCCATTTTTTCCAGACAATTCTGAATTTTTAGCTTGTTCTTTTTGAACGAGATCCTTCATTCGCGAACTTTCTAAAAACAGTTGTTCGAATTGTCCTGCTAGTTTCGCATTTTCGATTTTTTCTTGTTCTAATCGCTCAGCTAGTTGTAAATTGCGTTCTTGCTCTTGTTCCAATGCTTTTTGTTGAATCATTCCAGAAGACGCCTTTGCTTGTTGAGCCAAACGAGTCGGTCTCGTCGGTACAGGGACTTCAATCCTTTTAGACTTCGTTTCTTTCAAAGGAGGTTGAGGTTTGGGTTTAACCTCAGATGGATTAGGTTGAGAAACCGATGCTGCCTCAAGCGTGGAAAAATTCAGTTCGTTAAAATGTCGGAGTAAATCTGAATATTTCATCTTTGACGTGTAAGTGGCATTTAATTGTGAAATAAGTCCACCTGAGATGACCAGCTCAAGGCGCAACACTTCTATTTGTTGCAACACAACACTTACACCAGATAATGTTTGTGTCATTTGATCAACAGCCAAATGACTTGGAACTTCATAATGCACGACAAAACCAGATCCAGATTCTTGCCGATCGGAAACTTCAGCTTCTAAAAATTGATCATACAACCTTTCAAAGGCTGGATCGCGCCCTTTAAGTAATGCACTTATCGCTTTATGTTCAAATTTTTCATATGTCATAATATTACACTTCCTAAACCATTTGGAAAACAAATTTATTGCTTCAAGTCTTATCCGCTTAATCTTGGTAAATTCGCTATCTTTTTCTCTTTTTACCATTATACACTTTTTCATTTCAAATGAACAGTATTTCTTGTTAAAAATAGTCCTTACATCCTATATTTTTAGGAGATTTTTGAGGAACTGGCAATATTTAAACAATAAGTTTATCATTCAAACAATGAATTGCAGCTTCAGTCCCAACTCACCTGGTTAACTAGACCAGTTCGTATCGACGCAAATGAGCGATGCCCTGTTGATCTACTTTTTGCAACGTCCATTTGCGCTTTGATCATGACGTCCATCATTAATAAACAGACTGCTTCGTCAAAAGATGGTGATGACATGCTATAAAGAGATGTCAATTTTTTAAATGGTTCATTCTAATGCTTTCACTTTTTTCATAAGTTAGTGTTGTATAGTTTATTTGAATTAGGCGAAACTATAGAAGGACGATATGCTATTAATTGAGGTGCTTAAATGTTTAATGAACACAAAATCACGTGTGAAAACAATCAGTCTGTGCTTTACTTATTCACACAACCATTTGATGCCAATATGAACCTTATTAAAGAGATTTTTGAACATCTTCATGAAGACGTCCTACTCGACTGGACAGATGATTATTTAGACAGTTATCACCTTTCATTTTCCGGTGATATCGTTCGAGTTGTCGTGGGTGCGACCATCGTAAGAAATCTGAGCTTTCCTTTTTATATGAAAAAATATACGCCAATAGCTGAAACCAAAGTCTTAAATTTTACAACGAAAAAGTGAACAAATCATCAAGCATCAAACACAAGATGCGACGTGAAATTGACAATCATTTCTAAAACGAATTAAAACGCAACGAAAATAACCTCGACCTTTTATCAACCAGTCGAACCTGGCATTGAGGTGCCAAACTGTTCATCCATCATTTCAATGAGCGTCTGAAGCATTCATCCCGCTTTAGACGCTCATCTTTATGCTTGATGTGCACCTTTTGCAACCATTTGAAGGGGGACAACAGAAGCGCCTTGCACGTTTGATAACAGCGACACCAAATTTGCAACACGATCAACGGGTAGCAAAGTCATGATGGTAGAGCCAGCACCACTTAAATACGTCCCATACGCACCTTGTGCACGTGCAAGGGTACGCACCTTATCAAGCTCTGGTAATAATGTTTGACGATAAGGTTCATGAAACAAGTCTCTTTCCATTAATTTCCCCGCTTCTTTAAAATTCCCTGTCAATAAATGCGCCAACATGGTATTAGCTGTACTTGAAGCACGAACTGCTTCTTGATACGTTAACGCTGTCGGTAAAACTTGACGCATGGCCTCAGTTGACATCTTACGATCTGGAATAAAAGCGACTAACCCAATGTCAGCGAGATCAGTTCTCACGTAAGACAACGAACCCGCTTCATAATGGGAGACAACGAATCCACCTAAAATCGCAGGTGCCACATTATCAGGATGTCCTTCTGCAGCGCAAGCAAGCTGTAATTTTTCTTCAAGGCTTAACTTCACACGACCCAATTGATGCGCCAGCTCAATGCCAGCAACCAGTGCCGTTGAACTACTTCCCAGTCCACGTTCCACGGGTACTTCATTGGTAATCCGCAATACTTTAGGTGATAAATCAGGCGCAATCTCAAGTGCGGATGAGACGATTAAATTGGTCTCATCCGTCGGTATTGTCTCACCTAAATCGTGAATCACTTGCCAAGTGTCACTTTCTTCTAAGACTTCAACTTCCAAATATAGGTTCACAGCAAATCCCATCGAGTCAAAGCCACAACCCACATTGGCACTCGTAGCGGGTACTTTTATTTTCATGCGAGCACCTCCGCAATGGCAACCTTCAAATCAGAGGTAACACCATCATGTAAGACAGGTTTAACTTCTAAATCAGCAATTTGTTCTGGTGCAGGTGTGAGTTTTTCTCCAACTGCTTGCACCACGGCTTCTGGAAATTTATGTGGCGCTGCCGTTGAGACAATCACAGTAAATGTGTCATCACCCGTTTTTTCTTTATAACAGTCATAGACATATTTCGCAACAGCCGTATGGGGGTCTAACAGGTAGCCCTCTGTTTCATAAACTGATTTGATGGTCGCCAATGTTGCGTCATCTGTTGCTGATCCAGAATCAAATAATGACAAGTCCCGCTCCTCATAAGTCAGTCGCTCTAGATTACTTGAAATTAAAATGTCCATAGAAGGTGAAAGGGTCAAATGGAACTCACGATCGCTGTTATAAACCCCTGTTTTAAAGAATTCATCCAGCACATCATTTTTATTGGTTGCACAAATGAGTTTATGAACAGGGAGTCCCATTTGCTTGGCATAGTAACCCGCTAAAATATTCCCAAAGTTACCTGTTGGTACAACGAAGTTAATGGCATCTCCTTCTTTAATCGTTCCTTGTTTAACCAACTGTGAATACGCATAGAAATAGTAAACCACTTGAGGGAGTAAGCGTCCAAGGTTAATGGAATTTGCAGACGTAAAGAAATAGTCATCAGAAAACTGACGTTTAAACGCGTCGTCAGAGAAAATGGCTTTCACCCCTGTTTGCGCATCATCAAAATTACCTTTAATGGCGAAAACATGTACGTTATCGCCTTCTTTTGTTGTCATTTGTAACCTTTGAATAGAACTCACGCCATTTTCCGGATAAAAAACGATGGCTTTTGTTTTAGGGACATCTGCGATGCCTGATAAAACAGCAGAACCTGTGTCACCAGAAGTGGCAGCTAAAATGACTGCCGTTTTATTCATTTCATTCTTCTTGAGTGCAGCTGTTAACAAATAAGGAAATAACTGGAGCGCAACATCTTTAAAGGCAAGGGTTGCACCATGGAATAATTCTAAATAGTTCCCATTTAACTTCACAGGGTGATAAACTTCATACGCCGATTTGATATAAGTCGCCAATTCTTCCTCAGTAAAGTCAGTTAAATATAACTTTAACACATCTAATGCCAATTCATTGTATGATTTTCCGATAAAATCTTTAAACATTGGAAATTCGGTTGGCACATATAAGCCACCATCTGGGGCAAGCCCGTTCACAATTGCTTTTGAAGCTGAAATGGTCTTTTTTTGTGGATCCCTTGTGCTGAAATATTGCATGGTATCTTCCTCCGATTTTACCTAAATTTGATAACATTATACATAACTTTTATAAAAATGCAAGCAAAATGAAAAAATAACAAGATGAAAGCGTCAGTCGTTATGCTGTTGTGACAACTTTTTGACGACCCTGTATCTGATGAAGCACTAGCAATTAGACAAAAAATCGTTTATGTCGTTGATGGGCTTCTATATTAGATTCGACATCATTTTTATCCCATATTTGAAGCTCCCATGGAAAATAAAAATTGCTTTTGTTCTTAAAATAAATGTGAATCCCTTTGTAATCATCTCTGTTGCGCACATACCAGTTTTTCAAATGATATGTTTCTTGCCAACCATCTAACTGTTCAAGAATGTCTTCTATTTCATCTTTTTCCAAAATCATGCGACACCCAAAAAGATCATTTAACCAATTGTTAACAGGATATTGATCCGTGTTATGTTCAAACCTTTTAATCTTATCTGTTATGCTTTCTGATGTTTTAACACGATAATAATACGTGATGTCATCTAAGTTTGCACGCATTAAATAGTCGTTGATACTTTCGTGCAAATTCAAACGATAGTTTAAAATATGGCTGATCGGAACTTTTGCAATTGTCCTTGAGAGGTTAACCTTTTCGACTTTTCCAGTTTCAAAATAATCGTTTGAATACTTTTTATGCAGCCGATTAACTTCTGATATTAAACGTTCTACTTTTTCTAAACGATACGCCATGTTAACCTCCTTATGACAAACGTATAACGACGATGAAAGCGTCAGTCGTTATGTGCATGATCGTTGCATGCTAGTCGCAATAACTACCTGAATCATAACCGCCTGAATCAGAGTAGCTACTACTGCTATCGCTATAACTCGTATCAGCATAATTGCTGCTGTCGCTGTAACTGGTATCAGCATAGTTGCTGTTATCGCTGTAACTGGTATCACAAGAAGTGCTACTATCCGGATAGTTAGCGTTGTTATCAGTCCCACTGTTCACATTTTGATGACGATTCGAACGATGGCTTTGAAACGGTTGTGCAGCCATCATCCCATCTTGCTGATGGTGTTGTGAAGCCATCCCATCTTGCTGATGGTTATTTCTACCCTTATGATGATGCCCCTTATCTTTATTCTTGTTGTTATGAGATACAAGAAAAATAACGACGCATATAATAATGAGGAAAGTAACGATATTCATTCCAAATCAACTCCTAAAATTTTTAACCCGCCGCCAACTTTTCCTTTTGCTCCGCTGTAATTAAAGCTTCCACAACCCCATCCAGTTTCCCTTCGATCACGCGATCTAACTGTTGTAGCGTAAAACCAATGCGATGATCTGTTACACGATTTTGTGGATAGTTGTACGTTCTTATTTTTTCACTACGCTGTCCTGTGCCAATTTTCGATTGACGTTCCGCACCTTCTGCTGCTAATTGTTCTTGCAAAACAGCATCGTAAATACGTGCTTTTAAAATTTTTAACGCACTGGCTTTGTTCTCATGCTGTGACTTTCCATCTTGACATTGTGCACTAAGTCCAGTTGGCTCATGCGTGGCACGAACCGCTGATTCTGTTGTATTAACCGATTGGCCACCTGCACCAGATGAGCGAAAAATATCAAAGCGAATGTCTGACATGTTGATTTCAATGTCAACCTCATCAGCTTCTGGCATGACCAGTACCGTTGCAGTTGACGTGTGAATACGACCTTGGGACTCAGTGGCGGGTACACGTTGAACACGATGAGCACCTGATTCATACTTCATATGTGAATAAACAGC
>JGI24700J35501_10930685_pt1 | contig 18617 bp, 17 predicted proteins | sample TergutTh196P1_FD_35501 | JGI IMG/M metagenome (IMG submission 35501)
ACAAAGTATAAGTTATTCATATAAAATTCACTAAAATTTCCAAAATCTCAAATACAAGCCAAATGTTAATTTTTCCCTCTCTTCCTGTACACTACAATAGTCTCACTTTTAACTCACTGCCAGGAATTTCACTGTCTCACAATAAAGATGTTGTGTAATAGATGTACGGGTATTCATAAGTTTGGAAATAATACTTACCCTCGGCGTATAAGACGCAGGTCGAATTTAGGTCACATTTTTGGGGGGAAAAGGTGCGTCTTATGGGCTGGGAAATACGGTATTACACGCCTTCTTTATGATTTAAGAAGTGATGAACTTTTATGAAGTAACACAACTATGACATCTCCTGACCTGTATTTTTCTGGAGCAAATTTGGTCACAAAGTCTTGGAGCCCTTTCAACACATGTGTAGGATCGATGAGAAGGAGATGCATATCAGAGCAAGTTGGCTTGCCATGCAGTTTAGCTGAAAAAGTTCATGCCATACACCATAAATAGCAGAATATTCTACTGGTATCTAAGAAGCACCCATGAAAACAGGAAGTTAAGCTTGTTTATTTTTTCTGTTATTTTAAGATAATATATCACCTACTGTTGTTATGCAGCAATGCATGAAAAATGGTAAAACAGTTATGAACAGTAAGTCTGAAGGAATGTGAGACAAAGTGCTCATGATGTATTTAATAAAATCTCCAGGCATTTGCCTAAATGTAAGAAAACCCAATAACACTATCCAATTCCCATGTAGAAATCTCCCTATGTGAGTCAGATTCACTATTACCCAAAGACAAGTATTTAACAAATGTGAGTTCTGTATATTAATTAATGATATAGAAACGGCTGCAGGGACATTTTCATACATCATGGTTGCTCCACACAGTGGAAGATATACAGGAATATCCAAATTGATCTTTGTCACTTGACTGCAGGGAAACTTTTACAAAATATAACAGAAATCTAGTTTTAATCCCACCTCTTGAGCTTGGAGTATGTTTACTGAATCTGTGATTTGTATGTAACTTACGTATGTTAAAATGATAAGCAGATTTATTGAAAATGTGTATGTGGTAACAACAAACTGATGATAATAAAAGTTGTTCACAGACACATACACAGAGTTTTCCAAAAATTACTGTGTTCCATCTAATGGCATACTGTAGGGAACATTCTGAGGCCAAAGTTTTTACAAATCTTGCCAAAATCCTCTTCACTGCAATGATATGAGATACACGGAATCTAAGTAGGAAAATCTGCTGGAGATATTTTGAGAGACGATATTATTTACAATACACTTTTTAAAAAACATTCACTTTTGGAACATTCTGTATGCATGTAGGTGTAGGTATTCTGTACTGTTTTGTGACCACACTGGCTTCAGTGTTCACTTATTGCAACACCAATCTTTTATTACAAAGCTAATCACATTAGTGATATCACATTACACAGAATTAAAAATTATTTTTGTGTTTTTAAAATTCATGCTGCGTAAAAACTTCAGGGGAAAGTAATTGGTTTATCGTACAGGATATAAATTACACATCTGGATCATATATTGCTTTTTGTAAGACAACCCACGTTTTGAGAAATTTGACAACTGTACTTCAGGCTTTGTATAAAGAGAGTTTCATAACTAAGATGTATACACAAAATTTAAATTTGTATAAATTCAAGTGTGGACACCCAGCATCAATTTTGAAAAAAAAATACATCAATTATTTTCAGAGGCAAGACGTTCAGACAGGAAGATGTGACCTCTCCATTATGCAGATATTGACAGAATGCACATAAAGGGAGCAAGTGACTCGATAGGCACAAGAAATGTTAAAATGTACATTGAAATCTGTTATGAAGAGGAGAAGATATATGTATGCTGTCCATTTCCTAATACCATGACTCTTCTTTAATGAAACAGCATACATTTTTTACTTCACTCTAGTTATCCAAGGCTGTGTTTTATTCAAATATGTAAATCAAGCTGTGTAACAAATTATTCTGTAACATGTACGACATCCATTCTCTCAGTAAGGAAGTTTCAGGAGAGGAAAAGACTGAGTACTGATATATTACCCTTAACATCGGCAAAAGGTCGGACAGGTGTAGAGTTGGTCTCGCTGGCAGTAATGTCCTTGTCTTTAAGATGCTGCTCCTCTTCTGCAGCATCCACACTAGACTTGATATCCGTAGTCAGCACCAAGCCAACCTCTGCAGTTTCCGTGTCTCCAGCTGACGATGTACTGTTAAAACATTACACAGGTATCACAGTGGATCACATTTTAACATCTCTTCCTTATTTTAGAAAACAAATATAGCTTATGGCATCATCATGTGTATGTGTCCATCACAGTATCTTTACCTTGTAATAAATTTCTGAATAGTTGGTTTATTATAGTCTGGTCCCTTATACCTAACCATTGTAGGTGATTGTTGTACTTGATCACACTCAGTGACATACACATGGACCCAACATAACTCCTCTGGACGAGGGATCAGTCTGTTACCTGACAACAGACAACACTCAAAATAGACAGACAGCCAGGCTGCCGCAGGATTCAAACCCGCAATACCAGCGAGTGGCTGCACACCTATGCCTTAGACCATGCAGCCTTTGGGATCAGCCTCATGGTTGACAGCTTTTTATAAAGGTAAGGTAAAGCAGTCCCATTACAGGCCTGGAGTGGTCCAGAGGGTTCCAGGAAATTAAGGTTCCCAGATTTCATGACAACAGCACAGGATGGTGGTAAGGTTGTCAGCCTTATGCACCGGCCGCCTTTACCACCAGGAAATACAGCTGGTACTCATTTCTGTTAGAGGCTGAGTCGACTCCAGGGGCATAGTTCGACCAGAAGGATGTCACTGAAAAATTCCAATGACAGCATCAGGAATCGAACCCGCGACCTGCCGGTTTGTAGCATAGTGCCTTAACCACTACGCCACCACGCGCCCCGCTTTTCATAAAGACTAGTATCAATATGGAATGTCACTCCACTGCTGTAACCTTAATACTACCAACATGATGGCCATGCAAACTTGTGAGACAGATGCAAGCCAGTGACAATTACTGTACAATTATGACGTGTTGTATAAGACTGGATCTTCAGAATGTAGGCAAGTGTTAACATACATCATAAATACAGGGGTAGTGTTAAATCTGTTTGTTTCATTTGACAACTAATGAACCACTGCATCAGTGAAACTAGTCATTTAAACTTACTTGGAAATATGTCCAAAAAAAAAAAACCTACACATTATATATGACACACAGTTTACATGTCATCCAATACAAACAAGGCAATGGCACATAAATATGAGGTAATATCACTCAAATTAAATATAGTATTAATCTGTACTAATGGAAAATATGCACAGAAGTGGATTACTAAACAATGTAATTACTAAATTTGCAGTTCTTTCTAGTTTCCTAGATTGAAAAATCTGGAAAAAAGTAGCTGCCTTTCTGTGGGGTTCCATTACATACAAATATTATGAATGTGTTTGCATAAATCCATTTATCTACACTGTATTAAGTAATATTTACAACACACAATATGTATTTTCACATTTTTATTTCCAATGTCTGCAAAACATATGGTAAATGTGTATCCTTAGAAGAAAATAAGTGATGATTCTTCAATTACATACAAGTAAAAATGATCATAAACCTGTCGAAATCATGTGAGTCTTTGAGGATGGTGGTGACCTTCTTTTCCTGTGGAGTGGTACATACACTGCACTGTGCATATGGTAGGAAGCATTTCTTCAGCATCATTATCTCTGTTTCATTCTGCAGTCCTAGAACCTGAAATAGAACCCTGATGTTCACAAATTCCATCAAACCTAAACAGTAGACTTGTTTGATATCAGTCCCAGGTTGATGAGCCACCACAGCTGTGGTACTGCACGAACCTTCTTCATACATAGACTTTATAATAAGATGCAATTTCAGGATATAAAGATATTTGCATACTGAATGAATTGTTGTACATTATATGGAACTGCAGTTTCATGTTAAGCAATTAAAGGCTATAATTACCACTTTTCAAGCATTATTTATTCTTATTAGTGGAAGTTTTGCATAACGGTAAATCAGTGAATTACAATATGAAATTTTCTGTTATTACCTTCAGTATTTTACATACCAAGGGCTTAAAAGGGAAAGCAAAGTAAAATTGACACTGCAGTCTAATACTTACAATAAAAACTCTATCCATTTGTACAAGAATCTTCTCCTTGTCAATGTATGGTCCAAGTAGCTGCTTAAGTTGTTGTTCAGCAAGGAAATCAGAATTCTCAGCCACCAATTTCAATAAGTTTGGCAGTAACATATCCCTTGCATTCAACTTTTCCACCTCTTCTGTCTTTACTGGGCAAACAACTGACTGTGAAATACTGTTTTTGAATTGTGCTTCTTAAATAAAACAACAAAAAATTTGTATTATTTTTCTAAAAAAGAACATATAATACAAAGGCTGTAATATATGGAATAATATGAGCACCAGTTAACATGTGTCATGCAAATAGAAGAATGCAGCAAAAGGGGAATACACTGCAGTCAAAACAGAAGACTCAGTTGGGAAATGCCAGTACAAATCCCTTACAGACAGAACAAGATATTTCATACATGCTGATAGACTCCACATTTGTATGGTTTGGTTCCATAACTCAAACAGCCCAATGTATTTTGCACTACTGGCTTATTGATAAACTTTACAGTATTTTGGTAAACTGACAGGAAGATGTAGAAAACGGAGATAAGAGGAAAAATAAGAGTAAAATCAGAGTGCTCCTCATCCTCTTGTTTAAACAACTCCAATCTTTGTCTCACCTTCACTGGTAAAAATATCTGCAACAACCTGCAGGGCAGACTGGTATGATGCCAGGTCTTCCTGATGCAAGAAGGACATATCAGGGGAGGCCCACTCCACTCCCAATTGCTGCTCGTGTAATATACGATCGATGTTCAATATCTGATACACAAAAAAGTTATGAAACTCTATATAGCACAGCACTTCCTCCCCCATCAATACTGAAACCAGATAAAAGCCCTTCCTCAAATACAACTGAAGTTTATAATTATGACAAGATGCATATTGAAAACATAATGATTATCACCTTATCCAGCAATTTCTTGGCTGTATCTCTGTTCATTTCCCACACCTGCTGATACTTCCTGTCATTCATTTCTGCAATGTGGTCGGCTTTATTGTCTATGTCCGTGATGCTATGTTGCAGTCTGATCACTTCCTCTGTCAGCCGTGCTGACTCTGTTTCAATTGATTTCTCTGTCTCAGATATCTCCTTCTTGAGATTGTTTATAACATCTTGGAGTCTGGAAAGTGAGAATTAACACACCTTTAATATTGGAAAACATTAAGCAGTATTTTACAATTATGTAACTATGATAGGCATGGCCACTAACCCTAACAAAATCAGTTTTCTGACTCAAGAGCTTTATCTGAAGATGGGCTTCTGCACCATATTAAAACAAAATTAGTATAGGCCAGGAGTGCACAAATCTCAGGCACAAAGTCACTGTGGTGACTACATTTTGTATGTCTGTACCTAATATTTATGGGTCCTCAGTATGGAACTTACTTTATGTCACACTTCTGTCACCTGGAATTTTGGGGTTACTCCTAGATTTTTGGAAAATTTGTGCTCCCCTAGTATAGGACCATATTATTATCATGTTTACATCGCAACCGTGTGTGTCTCAGAACGGTGCTTCTCTCAGGTTGTAGGAAGACACCAATTAGGAAAAACTGTAGTTTCCCATGTACAATATATATATATACACACACACACACACACACACACACACACACACACAATACAATCTGGTAAAAAGAAAAAAATTGGAACTGCAATTTGCATAATATTTAAGAAATACTAAACATAACTGTTGATAAATATATCATCCCCAGCAATTTAAAATTTTCAAGAAAGATGACTGATGTGAAAGTGGACATGTACCACAGGAGAGGTGAGGAAAAGTTTTAAATCCAATAGTCAGCATTAAGCACTAAGCATGCTTAATTTTGCAGTAATGTCGTGGTTACATTAAGGGGATACCTAGCTTGAGTCCTGGTTAGAGAAATGACTACTCTAGTTAGAAGCCTTTTCTTGAGAACCTTCAGGCAAAATCTTGGACCCCACGTTGAATGACTGCTTACTCTACAACTTTTGCTAATTAACCATTGCAAATCATCCTTACGTTTGACATACTTAACTTAAAAAATTAACACATTGTCGTTCTATAATGAATTAAAGTTGTGCAATACCTATTTCCAGATTTCTAAGAGGATAATTTTGAAAGTTTCAAAACATATTCAATCAAGGTTTAAAAATTCAACTCTTTGTAATTTCAGTGTTTTTTTATATATATATTCTTCAGGAGATAAGCCATGTGACTTAAAGTCAATGGACGACAGGCTAATTACAAATTTGTGGCCTCTGTGTGTCAAAGTGTTACATTTTCAAGATTATGATTTATGGATATGGCCAGTTAATGGAAAGACAAAGCAGAAATTGCAGTGGATAATATAGACAGCAGATAATTTACCTGTTGATCCTTCGTTTCTGCTGGGCTTGTACAATGAGGTTCTCCTCTTCTCTTTTCTTAAGCACCTGGTAATTGTAGATAAGCTTCTCACTGTTCATGAGGCACTGCATCTTCACAAGCTCCAGCTCTTGCTGCAGCACCTGGAACATCACGCAGTTCAGCTATAAAGCAATCAGTTTTTTCTAAACTCTAAACTTATCAATATATAATCTCAAGGGAGATATGCTTGGTTAATAAAGGTGTTATTTATTTTTCCGTAGCATAATGTACGATTTCCTTTTATTGACTATCTTATAGGAAATTTGCACAAAACTTTTTGGGAGGTGAGCATGTTCTTCTTCTCATGTAATTTATTCTTTTGGAACTGAGAGATGTTTTTATTTTTCTGCTATTAATGTCAGTGGTTTTTATCAAGCCCAGAATTCTCTGAATTTTATTTATGGTTAATATTTCAACAGTAATTAGGTAAAACTTGATTGTATCCACAAATATAAACATACAAGCACAGTTTATCAGCATAATGGGCCCAAGTCACTTGACGATATGAGTCATGACAGGACCCAAATTACCACATCTATTAAGTACAGTTCAGATAGTGTCAATTATAATTTAAGGTTAATGACCTGATCCTCACCACAAATCCTCATATTCATTATTGGTCTAATATTGTAAAGGTACACAGAACAATCCATTATCCTCCAAACATTATCCAGTAACTCTCAACTTTAAAACCTAATTTCCAATGAAGCAACATGTCACTCTGAAGCTCAGCATTTACCTCCAGCCACTAATATTTATCACCCAGACAACAAGTTAATCAGCTGAAAGCTATACAACAATATCATGTTAATCAGACCTGTAGATCAGCCTCCAGCTTGATCTTGACCTCTCTGAACTTCTCATGATGTTCCACAGTTATTCTGTATATTTCATCCTCATACTTGTCAACTGCCTGGAATTTCTTCTGTATGTGTTCCACTTCAAGTTTCTCTCGTTTCATATACAGAGCCCCCCAGTTTTTGTCATTGACCTCCATCAGCTGCTTGTGTTCAAGCTCAATCACTTCCTGGAAACAGACATGCATGGAAATGTGTGCATGCATTCATGCATGCCTGCATGCACACACGCACGCGCGTGCACACACACACACACACACACACACATACATCAGTAGAGTGGACTGACATAACTACAGGTATTAATATCTACTAATGATACATGCAGCTGATAATGAGTAAGAATTTAGGAAGGGTTTAATTCCTGACAATAATAAAATCATAACTGAAGATAAAATGTTCTCATCTGGCACCAAATAGGAATAATCTGCAGCACTGCCAATCACTACCAGTTATCTTTTTTTGTCACTTTGGATGGTACAGTGCATATATCATCCCACTACCAGAATGTATACATTTCCAATTCTAATCAGTTCGGTTGTCTTGACAATTGTGTAGTTTTGTGTAGTTCCTGCATTCTGGGCAGGTCTCAGTTGCTTCAGTTACATCTTTCCGGAATCATCCTATCACATATTATTCAAAGTTACATTATAACAGCAGTTGGTACATTGTCACAAATTAACCAAACCGCTAAACAAAACATGTTTTTGCAGTAGATTTTTCACCTCAGTAAGCTTTAGCTCATCTTTATAAGCATTCCTCATCACTTTTATTTGATTGTCAACCCTCTCTGCAAGGATCTGTAGATCCTCTTTTTGTTTCTTTTGATCTGTGTCAAAGCGCTCATCTGCCAATTTGAGTTCCTTTCTCAGTTCCTTGATCAGGATGTCCTTTTGTGCGATGAGCTCTGCACATTTCACTGCAAAATGCAAGGAGATAAAATTGTAAACTGAGATTACTGTCTTCTGGAATGTGCCATCATGCAGTTGAATATAAAAGAATGCCCACTTAATATCATTTGCCTGATTAGACATGTGACTAAAGATATCGGGGGCACTGGTATTTATGCATACACATATGAAATAGAGAATACATATTTTACAAACGTGATTTGCTGTTTTGTAAATCTCTTTGGCCAAGAGGTTTAGTACTTGTAGTTTTGTGTTACAGAGCTAATTACAGAGTGAATATGACGTGGCAGAAACAAGAAATTGTGGTTCCTTTTATTTCATCAAACATCTACCATATGAAAAAAGAGTTTCCAGTAAAAGCTGTAGATAGTTACAAGGTGTATAATGTGTACATGCAACGATTTTATGCTGATCAGCTACTCTTGAGAAAATTTAAGAAGTTTGATTTGAACATCATGTAAATGAGAATTTATATCGGAACAGCACAAATAAAAATTACATTAAGCTTCAACTTCTTATGCAGGCATTCAATATCATTTTCACTGAAATCTCTTCTGTAATCCTGAATATAAAACATGAACAAATAGATGTAAAGAACTTTCCTAAAAGTATTCATTTTGTGCAAGTAACTCATAATATAGGGAAATATACATACCTAATTTGCTAGTACTCACTCAAAATCATGATGTAAAATAGAAATATGTTGAATTTGTGTTTTCTCCTCTAACCCCTGCATGTAATGTACTCCAGCAATCAATAAAAAGGGAGCTATGTGGAATATTCTGTCAAATAGTGCCGCATTAAACACGTGTGAAGTAGATCATATACTAAGAGTCTCAGCAATGAACAAGGAAGTGAACCAGATTTTACCTTTCTGTTCTTCAATGTCATGGTACAGATCCAGAGGGTCATTTGATTCCGAGATGGATTTCCATCTAGAATTGACTTCATTGAATTTTTCAGCACTCTCATTTGCTTGATCTTCAAGTCTCTTTTGACGTTTCTCTCTTGCAGAAACTTCATCTTTCCTCCGTTTAACCTCACGAGCATCACTTCCTATACGAACATTTGTTACCTGCATATGGATAAATATAATGATATTAGAAATATGATACTTCATTTATAACTACAGTTCTCAATGAGATATCACAGTTCTTTAACATGCATTGCGATACCAGTTGTCCTGATACCTCAAATTATTTTGAGACTACTTCACTTCTATATATCTATAACAAAGAAAACCTTCACTTATTATTCCATACAAGAATAGACTAACAAAAATATTATTTTCTTAATAATTTATCCGGTAGTTGCCTAAAATATTTTCAAGACATGTGGTAACACTGTGTTTCAAACACAGTTATTTTTTTCTAATAAACTGGCAATTGCTCCACATCAGAATCATAAGAGGCCCAAGAGAATACGTGTGAGTCACATTTGTTGAAGTCAGTGAAGAGACTAACTACAAGAAACTGCTTTATATACTTTGTATTATTTCAGTAATATAATGAAATACTTTTAAATTTAAAAAATTTTAAAACCCCACTGTGATTAAATTGCCACAGATGTGACTTAAAAAGTACGTTCTAAACAAGGAAAACCATGAATGATGCACACTTGGATCCAGACTACTTGTGTAAAATGTAATTGAATGAGGGTTGGTCAACCTCTGGTATGTAAGATATATTTAATTAATTTTACTCTTTCTGTAGCTCAAATGTTCTTAGCTAGAACAGACTTGATGCCTGTCGCATGAAGATAGAAGTATTGTAATCTTTTACAATTCAGAAAATATTCCAGAACAGGCTCCTAATTTTTGTTATGTGTGTATAGGTATTTGTCAGTAAATGAGCTAACCGACTCTTTTCCTTCCAACAATAATTTCTCCAGCTGGCCCTCACTGCTCCCTAATTGTTTATCAAGCAATGTTTTGTTGCTCATGTCCACAAGATCCTGGTTTGCATCAGAATGCTGCTGTCTGCAACAACAAAATTTAATATTTACTAGTTATCAAGCATGGGATTCAGATATTCTGTCACTTGGATAAATGATGTGATGCGAAAATAAGTGCTTTAATAAGTACCATGTTTAGAGGAAGGTACTTCAAGAATAAGAAGACAATGCTTATACAAGCAAAACTGATTTCCAAATATTAATGCCAATGAATATGTTTTAATTTTTCTTATTTCTCCCCATCCCCACATTAAATCTGAATTCACTCTTTGGGGTACACATCAAATTCATATTGCAGTGTTGTGTGTAAAATGACTGCATTATATTTGATCTTGATGTTTGCTGAAGGAATGCTGTAAGATACTGTGTTTCATTAATTACATGGAAGAATGCAGGTACAGCTAAAAGTACTGTTTAACATGGCAGTAAGAAATGAGTAGTAGTTTCATACCATGGTCACTTTACATCCCCCCTCTAACCCTCAGGAAAGAGACCCCCACCCCATTTACATGTTGGATAGTAGCCTGGGTGGGTTCCAAGATCAGTCTTAGCACTATTGCTGCAACAAATTCTACTATCCCTTCAAGGTACTTACTTTCACATTTCACTCCACACCATTCTACCAAATATCACCAAAGCAACAATAAAACATAAAAGTACAGCTCTGATATTATAACAAAGGTGATATAATTAAACAGTCCATACATGTGTTGACTTGATCACTCATCACTGGGAGAGTTACTTAGCTGAAACACACCTAACTAGGCTTCGGAACAGTTGCATTCTGCATATGGCATATGTAAAATGCGACTACTTTTATATTTGCATGTAGTACCAGTCCTCTTAATAATGAAGTATATTTCATTCTTTATGGGACTGGCACTATATGAAAGTCTAAATGTAGTTTAATTTTACATAGGCAATATGCAAAATGCATATAATCCTAAGCCTACACATGACCACTATGGGTCCACACTAATTTTACATGGTTATACAACTTATTATGTTTGAATCTGACTTAACAACACTCTTAGATCCTCTAACTTTTTACAAATACTCCAAACATTTGATGTTTAATATATATTTCCAAAAAAGATTTTTTTAACAGCATACATTTGAAGTTCTCATTACCCCATTAAAGATATTTCTTTTAGGTTTTGTAGAATGTCCATCCAAATTTGTCATAATGACTTTTGTGTACTTCAATTACAGTATAAAAAAATAATATGAAATTCTGGTAGCTGTATGTGTTTTGTAAGTAATTCCTAAAGATGGCAGAATCAGGTTGGAATATAACACACTATTTTAAAAATAAGCAAAACATTGTATTTGTGATATCATCATATCATATCAGATCATGTCATGTCATATCATATATCATATTATATCATATTGTTGTACTTTGATAGTTTTGTAGTTGGATCTTATTTCTTTCATTTTGTGTACTTCAAGTCATTAAATTTACAGTACGTGTGCCATAACTGCTACGTCAAACCTTCTTGTCTGTTATATGACTGTATTTTCTCTAAATTAATTTTTGTTTTCCAGATATTGATTAATAGTCTTACTGCTCTGCTTTCTGTAGGTAACTCTCAAATCTCAAGCGGCGGGCGCGTTTTCGTTCATTAGAATCCAAAGAATTTGTCTGGGGTTCTAATCCCTCTTCATCGTCCGTATTTTGCTTCATTCCGAAAGATTTCTTATACAACCATAGCTGTTCACTGTCAACTATCATTCAAACACGTACAAATTGGCAGACGACGTTTCAACAACAAACCGGAAGAAGAGCTGTCGTTTAGTTGTACATGAAGCCCACAATGCTCTGCGTTTCTTTTCGGCTGACACAATGGCTGTAAGTGTTGGGTTGGGTATTTGGTAAATGTAATATCTAAGCTCATCTGCCGTATTTGTTTATGATTAGGGACATTTTAGTAAAACAATGACTTCATTGTACAATTCTGGTGTCCTAGTATAGGGGACGATTTAAAATAGTTTGCGAATATGTATGTATTTGCGGATTCGGCGGGGTAACCTCCAAAGCATGGACATGTTGAAACATGCTCCATTATTCGATACGAATAATTGTTTGTTGAATTCGGAGTGCTGAATTCTACCAGTTATTTCTTTCTTCAGGAGAAAACTGCAGAACCTGCAAAAGCCAAGAAACCTCGTAAGGAACCAAAAGATAAAAGCAAGAATCCGATGCGGGAAGTTCGCATTCGGAAACTATGCCTAAATATTTGTGTTGGTGAGTCTGGTGATCGATTGACACGAGCGGCAAAGGTAAATTAACACTTTAAGTGGTTGATAAATAATTGCACATAAATCGGTACCAAGTGATACCAGACTCATAGCCACTGGTGTTGCTTAGTCAAAGTGTGCAAGAATAAACCTTATCCAACCTGCACCATACTTTGTTACGTGGGTGTGATGCAAATGGGCAAGAACAGAAAATACTGTTATAGTAATGAGGAAACAAACGTGAAGCTAGTGATTAGGAATAAATGAAATTTGTGTTTTAAGGTACTGGAATCCCTTACTGGTCAACAGCCTGTCTTTTCCAAAGCAAGATACACTGTTAGGTCATTTGGTATCCGCCGTAATGAGAAGATCGCCGTTCATTGCACTGTGCGGGGTGCCAAGGCAGAAGAAATTTTGGAGCGAGGACTAAAGGTGATTTTTGTTACTGTGTTTGGTTAATGACAGTATCTGCACCCAGCCTTTCTGTGCTATGTTATGACCTCGCACCAATCAGTCAGCATAATCAGTAATTAGTCTGTATTGTCTCGGGGGAGGGGGGGAAGAAGCATGGATGAAAGGGTATTCTCGTAAATTTTTACCAAATCGTTCTGTGTTGTCATTCTATGTGTGTAGTTAAGACTGTACTTCTTTTGTAATCAGGTCCGGGAGTATGAGTTGAGGAAAGACAACTTCTCAGACACTGGCAACTTTGGGTTTGGCATCCAGGAACACATTGACTTGGGTATCAAGTATGACCCTAGTGTTGGAATCTATGGTCTTGATTTCTATGTTGTGCTTGGTCGACCAGGTAAGTGTACATTGTTTCCTTAAAGTGTTCAAGTTGTAAGCATCAGTAGCCACTGTGGTGAAGAAAGCTTGCCTGGAATTGTTCGCACTACTTGAGAATAATGCCATCACGGGAATGGTGGATCTTTTGACGCGACTGAAGGAATTGCTTGTGTAGTGTACTTATGTCCGTTCGAGACAGACAAAGATTAGGGGTGTTGGGTAGTGTTAGTGTCAGAGTGAAGTGTCTTGTGTCTTATACACAATGAGGTGTGCCAGCTGAGCTACCGACTGGTCACTCGCCGGCCGCCATGTTGAAAGATCGGTGACGGAACTATTCTGAAGTAGATCTGAATTGTTTTCTGTGCATTCCACAACAGGTGATGCAGATGCATGTTGTGGATCCTAGAAAGGGTGTAGGACAGATCAGGGTATGGTATATCATTAGGAAGTAGATAGAAATATGGTGCATTTACAGAATGTGTCCAGACACAATACCGTATAGGTGACTCGCATATGTAATTGCATTATTAGCTGTAGTGTAGCTGCATTACTGTTAGGTTCTTGTATTACTCTGTATACATTTAGTATCACATCAATACCTATATATGAAAACAGGTTATTTCCATATATATGTAAAATATATACACACATATACATATGTATATATATATATATGTGTGTGTGTGTGTGTGTGTATGTGCGTGCATGTATATATATGCAGAACTTGAAAGCCAGACACATAATTGCAGTAATTAAATATTTCTTATCAGTACACCAAGTCTACCAAGTAGATGTGGGTAGAAAGGATTTTTTGGGGATGGGTTTAAGAATGGGTAAGTCAGAGAGCTACCAAAATCAGCCTTAGTATCATTTGTGTCATGCACTGGATGACAGCATATGTAACCTGCTAATGTTAAAAATGCCCATTACCCTATTACTGAGACCTTGCATTTGTCACTTGGTGTGTGCCTGTGTATCACAGTTTCCATTTTCGTGTGTTGTGCTGTAAATGCCAGAATTCACTGAGACTCATAAATGATCTGCAGTCCATAGTTCTAGCTCAATAACAAGATGACCACTGTTAAAATACTTGGAGGTTATTGTGGAAATATATGCTTGGTCATTCTATTATCATACCACTGTTATTAATTGTGGGTGACATCATAGGAGCTGCAGTTCTACTGTGAAGGTAAAGTTCACTCCATAACAGGCCACGAAGGCCCAGGGATGGAGTAGACGTATAACTCTACTCTTTCTTTAACCTCGGTGCTAGATTGGGGTGGGTGGTCAACGCCACGCCCAGGCCACTTTACCCCTGGGAAAGGCCTGGTACCCATTGTGTTAGGAGGCTGGGTGGGCCCCAGGGCTGATCTGGATGGGTGCAGAAAGTCTCGGCCCCCAACCAGGATTCAGTCCCCGGACTGTCCAGCCTGTAGCGAGTCGCTATACTGACTGAGCTATCCCTGCATTTCTTCTGTACCTGTAACAAGTGTCGTGTGTTATCGTAGCAGTGGGAAATAACAGTGCGTGAACAAAGTTTTATGGCTAGAGTAATAAAAAATTGAAATCTCAAGAAAACAACTTTATTACTCCTTAGCCTACAACATACATCCCTCCTAACTCTGTACACCTATTGACATGGTCAGCTGCCATAACACTCTTTAATTCACTTGTCATATTCTGGATGTCCGCAGTGGTAGGGAGTAGAAAGTAGTCCATAGGTGCTCAATCTGGCAAGTAAGGGGATGGTAAAGAATACTAATGCTTTTCTTTGTGGGAAACTGCTTGATGATTTGTGGGAAGGAGCATTATTGTGCAGCAAAAACCATTTACCTGATTGAGCCTTATCCAGCCTAACGTGCCAAAGTCTTTTGAGATTTCAGTCCATCATTTCTCTATAGAATTCACAGTTACCATTCTGCCGTTCTGGTACCAATTCTTTGTGCATGGCTCCCTGCCAGTCAAATATCACCAATGTATTCTTCACTTGAGACTTCTGGAATCAAAATTTCTGTAGCGGCGGTGAATTTTCTCTAACCCATACAGATGATTGTTGTTTCGTTGCTGGGTCGTAAGCAAAGAGCCAAGATTCATCACCAGTTACAATTTCTTTGGAAGAAGACAGGATCACTGTCAGCCATCTCAGTCAAATCTGGACAAGCAGCAACTCAGTCCTCCACCTGTTCTGCAGTCAATGCAAGTGGTACAGAGCATGAGCAAACTCTCCTTTTTTTTTATATTTTCAATAACAATCTTCTGTACAGTATCCTTGCTGATTTAAAGCTCATCCACTATCATTCGAAGTGACAGGTGACAATTTTGCAGCAACAGTTGCCGAACCTTTTCGATTTTGCCATCTCTTCAAGAATCAGAGGGGCAGCCACTCCTGAGGTTGTCTTAAATATCTTCCTGCCCTTCATGATACCATCCATACCAGCGAAAAGTGTTGGATCGCATTAGTGCTTCGTCTCCCTAGGCTGCAAGCACCGTTTAATCAGTTTCTTTTGCAGTTTTACTGGCTTTAAAACAAAACTTTATTGCCACTTGTTCGCTGTTGACTGCATGGCAATACAGTTTTACTGGGCAAAATTAAACAAGAATATTCCTTAGAACCACTTTGCTCACACTGATGTAACTTTGCACAAAACAAGTTCAGACATGATAGCAATCAGTTCCGGCAGTGGCCGTTGGATAGTGTAGGTAGTTTTCTTTAAAAAAAAAATTAACATGAAACTGTGTAGAAGTAATTAGTACTTAAAGGTTAGAAATGCCCATCCAACTGTCTGCAACCTTGATGGTAGTATTCAGTCAAGGTAGGGGCTAGTGTTACGTGAGTGAAGGTTTTGTTTGCATCATTGTGTCGTGGCAGAGTGTGGATGGGGAGTCTGCTGAACCCATCCCACGTACTGCTGACATAATTCTGGACCAGAGGAATTCTTTTAGTGCTATTTTATATTGTGTGGTGTTAGTGGATAACCATTTAATTTTGAGGAGTAGGTTGTGTGATTTTATTCCAGCATAGTAGACTGTTGGATCCGAAGCACTTGTTTCACTTTATAGGCCGCTTATATCCAGTATTGCTACATAGAATTGGAACATTTGAATGCCTTAATCACACATGTATCTTTTGTTTGTTTCAACTTGCAAGAAAATGAGCTTTATTGAGGAGGTATTTGGTATTGGTAATTGTGGATCCTTCAGCATTCCCCCCTCACATTATTCTGTAAGATCCTTTCATAAGTTGTATAGGAAATATCATGTACTGAGAATTTGGTTAATGCACTCTTGTTCAAGTATGATCCATATTTTGGGGTTTTACTTAGTAAAAGTGTGCTAAAGTAAAGTCACTATTGCAACACATGTCCACGTTACTACTGGGTGTGTTACTTAAGGGGTGACACAGTAAACGAAAAATGTTTTAATATTAAATGATGCAGGTTTGTGTAGAATGTAAGGTAATATAACGCTTCAGAAGTAATGTAAAGTATGGCGTATCATGTTGGCTCCAACATTTTAATGTATCAAAAATTGATGATCTTGCACCAAAAATCATAACATGAACCTGGAAAGGGAGTTTTGTACATTTGGGCAGGGTTATACAAATGGTCAAGGCTGTTTTGTTGAATGACATTCCAGGGGTATAGTGAGTGAGTTGGAGGTTTGCTTTTATGTAGAGCAAATTGTTGTGTCAATATTGTACTTTGAAGTACAAAGAATAAAACTGCCTGCTGCTACTGCTTCTGCTACCATCCACTTTTGTTCATTTGGCATGCAAGTTCCACTTTCTTCAGTGTCTACTCTAAAAAATGGCTTTGTGAACAAATTTAAATATTTCAGGTTTCAATGTGGCGCACAGAAGAAGGAAAACTGGCATGGTTGGTTTTCAGCACCGTCTGACTAAGGAAGATGCTATGAAGTGGTTTCAACAGAAGGTCTGTGTAACCAAAATGTAATATTGTATGTAATTTGCTGACACGTGTAGGAGGATTCTGGTTGTCTGGGATGTGTGGCTGCATTACTGGATAAGTGTTTCCTGGCATTGTGAAGGATGTATCACCTTCCCCTCTGCAAGGATTCCAGGTCCATTCTTCATTCTTCATGGATCTTGAGCTCTTGAACATGGGGGAAACATGTTCATTCAAAATGGCAGGAACCATTTTAATCATCAGCATAGCGTCACATCCAAGAAGACCAGAATCATTGATTACACCTTTGTGGAAGTTTCCAAACCTGCCGAACATATGTTTTTGCTCATGGATCTTGCATCAGGCGGGCTTATGCTTAAGTCCCATTTCATCCGTATGAAGTGTGTAGGTAGGGGTTGTATTGGCTAATTTGTTGGTATTCTTTATTAGATGATCCAACTGAGACCATGAACTGCTGAAAAAGTGCATGCACACACACACACACACACTCACACCCACCTCTTAAGTATGCCATGCCTCACATATTATTCTTGGAAAATACTGCACTTACATTTTTAATTTTAGAGAACTTTGTATTGTAAGGATTATTATTGTATGCTTTTCACTTCAAGTTAGTACATAGTTAACAGTAACTGAAACTAGGATGGGGGATATCAAGAAGGCAAGGGTCCTTTACTGATTCATTAATTTTTCTTGGATTTTTCTCTTTGTATCAAAGGGAACCTGTACTTTGCCACTTTTGGATGAATGTCCATGCACACAGCTGTCAAGAGTTTTTTCTATGGATGTTTATAAGTGAACCAACAAATGTGATTTCTGTTAGGTTTTTGTTCTGTTTAGTTATGAATACTTGTGGAATCGTTCATTTCATTGCAAGAGTAATGGAATTCAGACTAAAATATCTTGAGTGAATGTAATGTTCATTTGTTGCCTTACTGGTCACACGATGTGTTGACTGCAGGAAAGCCTCATCATATCAGCAGGTTGTGTAGTGATCGTAGACAACCTGTTCATTCAGTGTTGCTCCTCCTCGTTATCCAGACCTACTACAGCATGAACCGCTGTTTCAGTTGTTTCTACAACCAGGTTCATGATCGCCGTGCATTATTCAACATGTTACTGCCTGTCCCTTGCTTGCTTTTTTGTTTTGTTTGTCTTCTTTCTTGGAAAAGAATATATTAAGCATATAAAGATTGGTTACATTGTGGCAATGTGTTCAGTGTGTATGTGCCATTCACTTGTCCCAGCACATGCTGCCATGATATATGTGTATATATATATATATATATGTGTGTGTGTGTGTGTGTGTGTGTGTGTGTGTGTGTGTGTAAGGGGACTGGAG
>JGI24700J35501_10930684_pt1 | contig 18614 bp, 15 predicted proteins | sample TergutTh196P1_FD_35501 | JGI IMG/M metagenome (IMG submission 35501)
AACGCCCGAGCCTACGCCGATTCCCACGCCTGAACCAACGCCCGAACCTACGCCGATTCCTACGCCCGAACCGCCGCCGATTCCTCAAACAGCGGGACCATCCGATATAGCGGGACATTGGGCAGAAAGTGCCATTTTATACGCATTCAACCGTGGTTTAACGGGAAATTTGCAAAGTAATCAACCCGTTTTTCCCGATCAACAAATTACAAGGGGCGAATTTGCGGCATATTTGGAACGTTGGATAACGGCAAATTACGCAACCCTCGCAAATTTGGGATTTTCCTATGACGGACAAGCCTTGCCTATTATCGGCGTTGCTGAAGATCACCCACTTTTGCCCTCGTTGCACTCATTGGCACAAATGGGAATGATTGGCGGAAATGTGCCTTTTATGCCAGATGAACCCGTTCAAAGGCAAGAGGCAAGCCGAATTTTGCTAAATTTACTTTTGCGGTTGCCAAACAGCAGCTTTGATGTTCAATATTTTAGCAACCTTAATGTAGAGCAAACTTTGTCAAGGTTTTCTGACCAGGCAAGCATTGCAGGTTGGGCAAGAGATTCCATCGCTGTATTGGTGGATCGTGGCTTTTTATTTGGTCCACCCAACATTCGCCCAACCGCAATTATGACCCGTGCCGAAATTTTTATCACATTCCAATACATGGAAACAGGGTTGAGGTAAAACACGGGCGGATAATATCCGCCCCTACGAACCGATAACCGTAGTAATGGACATTATCTGATAGATAAAAATTGCAAATAAAATTCAACATACCGCCAATATCCCCTTGCCATTACAAAACCCCAACAATAAAAAAGTTACGGGGTCAAGGGGCGAAGTCCCTTGCGGGTGTGGGCAGAGCCCACGGTTTTAATGTTGTAAAAAGGAGTTGACTTTATGCGTTGGGAAAGGGCTAAAAATCTTATTATTGTTTTTTTGGTTGTTACAAATGTTGTGTTGGCGGTGCTGATAAATATTGAAACGGAAGTGCATAATTTGACCGTTGAAAGAGAAACCGCTCTAAATGTGGTGCTTGCCAATAATAATATAATTTTGGGCAACGAACTGGTTCGCAATTTTTCGCCAATGCGCGATTTGCAACTGGACAACTATAATTATGATGTTGACCAACTTTTAGAGATGTTTTTTCCGCCAAATGCACGAATATCCCACTTGACAGATGCTAACTTCGATGAGTTTTATTGGGAAAATTCTCGGTTGACTATCTCAAACGGATATATCGCTTTTGTCGCAGGACACGATATTATCGGCGTTCCCGAAGTCGCCGCCGCCGCCGAAATAACCCAAACTTTTATAGATACATATTATCCCAATTTTATACTTGACATAAATAGCACAAGATTAGCCCGCCGTGGCGGCTTGCGTGTCTTTTATCGTCAAGAATATCAAGGGCAGATAATACATACAAATTTTGTGGAATTTTTAGTTACCAGCGACAACGCCGACACAATCGTTATAGAAGAGGTTGACATTCAATATGGCGTTCCTTTGGGATTTGTGTATCTACCGCAAAATTTGGTCGGCTCCGATGAGGCTTTGCTTACCTTTATGCAAAATATCCGAATGCAAAATGCCGAAACAATTTTGATAAATCATATGGATATTGCGTATTTTCAAACTATGTCGGGCTTGCGAGAGGGCTATTTTCCAACAAATGTGTACGCCGTTCCGTTTTACCGCATATTTGTTGAGGGCTACGAATCGCCATTTTTAATAAACGCACAAACTAATCAGATGTTTTAGGAGGATTTTTTATGAAAAAATACGCACTAATCAGCGTTAGCGACAAAACTAATTTAATCGAATTGGCACAAGGGCTTATTTTGGCGGGTTACACGATAATTTCTACTGGCGGAACTGCCAAGGCTTTAACCGATAGCAACGTCGCCAATATCTCGGTGGAAGATATAACCGAGTTTCCCGAGTGCATGGACGGTCGTTTGAAAACCCTGCATCCGCGAATTTCGGGCGGACTTTTGGGCGTTCGTGATAACGCTGAACACGCCACAACTATGCAAAAACATAAAATTCCCAATATCGATATTTTAGTTGTAAATTTATATCCGTTCAAAGCGACTATTTCCAAGCAAAACCACACTTTGGAAAACGCAATAGAAAATATCGATATCGGTGGTCCAACAATGATACGTGCCGCCGCCAAAAATTACAAATATGTCGCCGTTGTAACCGATTCTTCCGATTATGATGAACTTGTGAAACGTGCCGCCGCCGCAACAATAGATAACGATTATCGTTACAAGCTGGCTGCAAAGGCGTTTGCGTACACTGCGGCATACGATTCTCATATAGCAAACTATTTAGCAAGGTTGACAAACGACAACGGATTTTCGCCAACTTTAACGTTGACTTTTGACCTACTCGACAGCATGAGATACGGAGAAAATCCGCATCAAAAAGCCGCCTACTATTCTTCGGAAATTCCTGGCGTTGTGGGCATCGAGCAAGCGAAAATTCTCAACGGAAAAGCCCTTTCTTACAATAATATTGCGGATACTCATGCGGCGATGGCTTTGGCAAGCGAATTTTCAAGCCCTGTTTGTGTTGCGGTAAAACATTCCACGCCATGCGGAGTTGCATTGGGTGCGGACGCATTTTCGGCGTTTTCGGCAGCTTACGAATGCGATCCGATGTCAATTTTTGGCGGAATAATCGCATTTAACTGCGAAGTGGACAAAAATACGGCAAAAAAAATGCACGAAATTTTTTTAGAAGTAATCATTGCACCCAGTTTTTCGGAGGACGCTTTGGCAATTTTACGCAAAAAGAAAAATTTGCGGTTGTTGGTTTTGTCCAACTTTGCCAATAGCCCAATGGAGCTAAAAAGCGTGGGCGCAGGTTTGTTAATACAAGAATCGGACACAAGCGACATTGAAAAAGAGCCGTTTAATCTTGTTGCTGGCGTTGACGTTTCCGAACAAGTGAAAGCGGATTTAATTTTTGCAATGAAAGTTGTCAAGCACGTTAAATCGAACGCAATCGTTGTGGCAAAAGACGGCAAACTTCTAGGACAAGGCGGCGGCGAAGTTAGCAGAATTTGGGCGGCACAAGCGGCAATCTCCAGAGCTGGCGAAAAAGCCAACGGAGCAGTTTTAGCCTCCGATGCAATGTTCCCATTTCCCGATGTAGTGGAATCCTGTGCAACCGCCAAAATTGCCGCAATAATCCAACCAGGCGGCTCGCAAAACGACCAAGCCTCAATCGATGCTTGCAATAATCATGGAATTTCAATGTTTTTTACTGGCGTTCGGCATTTTAAGCATTAGGATGTTTGGGAATTTTAATATATACTAAAATTTCAAAAAAAAACGGGCGGATATTATCCGCCCGTTTTTGCCAAATTCTGCGATATTTCCAAATCCCGCAATATTTTCAAATTCTGCAATATGCCAACATTGGCAAAATTACAATGTTATAGTAAATCCACTTAACAAAAAATGCGGGTCAAGGGCGCGCGCGTCCTTGCGGGTTCGGGCAGCCTGCCCGTCCGGCAGGCGGGCGCCCGAGGTTTTAGGTTTTTGCATTCACAAAAATTTACTTCTGCAACAAACAAACCGTTTCAATATGCGGCGTTCTGGGAAACATATCGTGCAACCGCAAATTTGTTATTTTATAGTCAACATCAAAAAAGGCGAGCAAATCTCGGGCTAAAGATGTTGGCTTGCACGAAATATAAATTATTGTTGGAATATTTAACGCCAACAGCCGTGTCAATGCCTTTGGATGAATCCCATCTCGTGGCGGATCGACAACTGCAATGCTTTTCGAAAAATCTGAAATATCTCCCGCATTTTCAAGGTTGATATTTTGCAATTTTTCTTCCAAAAATTGCAATACATCTGCTGTTATAAATTTGCAATTTGTCAAGTTGTTTTTTATTGCATTTTGTTTTGCCATTTCTATTGATTCTGCTACAATGTCAACTCCTATTATTTTTGGAGAGTTTCCCAAATTTCCCAAATTTTCCGCATTTTTCGCCCTTTTCGACAAACATTGCGTAATTGTCCCCGTTCCACAATACAAATCGTAAATTGCAGGGTTTACATTTTCAACAGTTGACAAATTTACAAATTCCGTTACGGTGTTGTAGAGCAATTCCGCACCGCTCGAATTTGTCTGAAAAAAGGCAAACGGAGATATATCAAAATTGAGTTCGCAAATTTTTTCCGTGAAAAAATTTTGACCATGCAAAAGGCTTGTATTTTCGGGAATAACAGCATCTGCAACGGAATCGCTTGCGGTATGCAAAATTCCAACAATTTTGGCTTTTAATGGCAACCGCAATAATTCCGCCAACCAATTTTGTAAATTGCTATTTTCAATTTTAGATGTTGTAACCAAATTTACTAAAATTTCGTCGGTAAACTCGCCACGGCGCACAACCAAATAACGTAAATTGCCAGTGTGTCGCATTCTGTGATAAAAAGTTTCGGATGTTTGCGAAAAAATTTTTAAGGTTGCCGCCACAATATCCATAAAATCTTGGTTGACTAGAACGCAATTTTTGGGTTGCGTAACTTCATAATTGCGGTTGCGGTTGCGGATTCCCAGCGATAGCGAAAAATTTTGTTTTTCAGCAGTTTCGGCATTTTCGGCAATTTTGAAATTTGCCGCATCTCCAAAAGAAAACTCCATTTTGTTACGATAGCCCTCAACATTCGGCGAGGGAACAATTTCAACCTTGCTAAAATCGTATATTTCCGCACCGTTCGCAGAGTTGACATTTCCCAAATTTTTTAACAACCTTAAAACATTTTGCTTTTTCAATTCTAATTCGTATTCATATGGAATATTCAAAAAAGTGCAGCCGCCGCAAACGCCAAAACTTGGACAACTTGCGGGTATTTCTTGCGGTGCAGGCTTGTTCACGGAAATAACTCGACCAACAAATTTCTTTTTTTTGCGTGTGCATTCTGCCGTTACAATTTGCCCTGGCAAAGTGTTATTTACCTCAATTTTACAGGGTTTTTCCGCTTGAGATTTTTCCGTTTTCGCTTGAAATTCTTCCAATATTTCCAATGATTCGCAATTTGTTGCACTGGTCAAATTGCTATTTTCGTCATTTTTGCCATTTTTGTCAAGTTTTTCGGCATCCAAAAATGCGATACCCTTTGACGGGTATCGCAAATGGTCAATGTAAAGTTCTTGTATAAATTTTTTAGCCATCGTTTAATTGCTCTCTTCAAGTGAGTTGGCGGAATTGGCGACCAATTTTTGTCCACCTCTAATTTTTTCCCAAATATCAATGCCCGTAAGTGCCTCGACCGTTTGTGGCAACGTGGTAATTATATCGGTAACATAGCCCGAAACCTTGGATGCTCCCGAACCTTCGCCGCCTTTGCCGCCCTGGTCGATGATAACGATTTTTTCGGTTTTGCTAAGTGGCTCTGCGACGGCTTTTGCCATATCGGGCAATTTTTCGATAATCATTTGAGTAACAGCCGCATCGTTGTACTGTTTGAACGCCTCGGCTTTTTTCATCATGGATTCCGCCTCGGCTGCGCCTTTTTCGCGGATAATGTCAACCTCTGCCATACCTTCGAGTCGCTTGGCATCCGCTTTGGCTGTTCCCTCCAACCGAATCGCTTCGGAGCGGGCTTTAGCCTCTTGTTCGTTGCGATAACGTTGAGCTTCTGCATCTTTTTCGATACGATATTTTTCTGCGTTCGCCTGTTTTACAACGGTCGCCTCAAGTTCGCGCTCCTTGCGAAGAGCCTCTTGTTCGGCTAATTCTATCTCTTTGTTCATTTTTGTAATTTCAACCTGCATTTGCGTTTCGGTTACTTCTTTTTTGACTTTGTTAGATTCTATTTCGTAGGCAAGATCGGCGGCGGCTTTTGCCACTTCTTGCTCTTTGCGGTAGGCTTGCACTTTCAAGTCTTTTTCTTTGGCGGCCTCGGCGATTTGCGTTTCGGCAACAAGCCTTGCACTTTCGCCTTGACGGTTCGCTTCCGATGTGCGAATTTTCGTCTCTTTGCCCGCTTCGGCTTCGGCAATCATTGCATCCCGTTTTACCTCGGATATACGCTTGCGACCCAACGCTTGCAAATAGCTGTTGTCATCGGAAATATCCCGAATTGTGAACGCTTTTATTTCTAATCCCATTTCGGCTAAATCCATTGCAGCAACGCCCTGCACTTCGGATGCAAATTTTTCACGGTCTTTGTAAATTTCTTCCACCGTCATTTTAGAAATAATTTCGCGCAATTTGCCTTCCAAAACGTCCTTTGTTATGCCTGCAATAACTTCGATAGTTTTGTTTTCGTTGCCAGTGTTAAATTGCTCGATTGCAGCAAGCACGGATTCGCGATCGCCTTTTACCTTGATAACAGCCACGCCATCAGCGTTTATTCCAACGCCTTGTTCGGTTAGTGCGCCGCTAATTTTAACTTCAATTTTTTTGTTTTCCAAAGAAATGCGGTCGGTGCGTTCAAAAATTGGCACAACAAATCCGCCGCCGCCCGAAATTACACGCTTTTTTAAGCCTGTAACAACCATGGCTTTATCTTGCGGAACTTTTTTCCATAATGCAAACATTCCCACAATTAGCAGAAAAAGCACCGCCAAAACAATTACAATAATAAAAATTACACCTGAATCTAACGCTATCATTTTAACGTCTCCTTTATTTTTGATTTTTTATTAAAATACTCGCACGTAATAAGTATTTTTTTCGATGTGTACAATTTCTACACGAGAATTTCTGGCTATTTCTGTGCCGTCTTCCGATTTAGCGGGTGCGGTGTAAATGTTATCTTTTACTTTGTAGGTAATTTTACCGTAATTTCCTTGCGGAATTTTTTCGGTAACTTCCGCTTGACAACCTATAAGCGTTTGCTGTGCGACAACAGTTGTATTTTGGGCTTTGGTTAAAGGCACAATAATAAAACGGTAGATAACAGTAGCAATCGCCAATGCAATAAGCCCAGCCAGTGGCAGGGCGGTAATCTCATTTACAAATTGCAACAAAACCAAGCCCGCTCCGCCAAATACGGTAATAAAAGCGGCAATAACAGTTGGTTTAAGGGGCGAAATATTGGCGATGTCAACGTCAGTATGTCCCAAAAATTCGCCCAACAAAAACGCAATAACGGTATAACCAGCACCAACGCCCAAAAGTATCGTAAAAATGGTGGCTAACGTCATGATTACACCAACCTATCTACAATCATGCCAGCTTCGATGACATTAAAGCCATCTTCAACCATGCGACCAAGCTGATAATTAAAATGGTAGCTAAGCCCCTTAAATGGCATATGAGTAGATAATGGTTCAACTAAAACATCAGAAGTAGTTTGATGTAAACTGTAAAAAGTTTGCATATTTGTACCGATTGCGGCGTGAAGTTCTAGTTGCGAAAGACTTTTGACAACATCGGGATTAAACAGCATGGCGTTTCCGTCATCCGAAACGGATATACCTAGCAATTTTAGGCGATCTTGTCCTTGTATTGCACGTCCACGTAAATCGTTGGAGTACGATTTTAAGTCCTGACTTTGGTTTTGCTTATCTAAAAAGTCGGTACTTTCGTTAAATCGGTCAACCAAGGTGGACAAATTTTCTTCAACGTTATCTCGAGCGTCTTCATAACCGTCATAAACAGCGTTCATTCCCAAATTGTTCATACTAATCAAAGTGGAGCGCACGCTAGATTTGAAACCTGTTATACCTTGCGAAACATTCCGCGCATAATCAACTATCTCGGAATTTAAGGATTTATTAAGCACGAGCATAAAGCCGCTATCTAGTCTGTTACGAGGGGTCATTTCGGCAATTTTCGGCTTCCTGCCATTATCCCTGCTACTTTCCTTATTAGCATTGCTTATCATGTACGGTCGGTAAAACTTGTAATAATATGCACTTGTCAACATATATTACACCCCCTCAAAAATTCTAAACTAATAAATTTATTATACAACACTTATTTTAGTTTTGCAACAAATAAAATAAAAAATAAAATTTGATTATAACGTAATCTAACCACATTTCAAAAAATGGCAACGCCAAAATTTTACCATTCTTTTGATGCTATAGCAATGCGATTTTTGCCTTGTTGTTTTGCCATGTACAGCGCGCGGTCGGCTTGATAAATAAAACTTTCCATTGATATTTGCGTTGTGGGAACTGTATTGTTTACGCCAATGCTAACAGTTACGTAAATATCGTCGTTGCCACTGTAGTTTTGGGAATTTTTGCAGCCTTCAACTGCTTTGCGGATGCGTTCTGCTACAACAGTTGTGCCTGTAAGATGCGTTCCTGGCAAAATAACGGCAAACTCTTCGCCGCCCCAACGAGCCAGTAAATCGGCGGCTCGGCTTATGCAGGGTGTAATTGCGGTTACCAAATTTTTCAGCACAACATCGCCCACCAAATGCCCATAAGTATCATTAACGTGTTTGAAATCGTCAATATCTAGTATTAAAAAGCCGATATGTGCCTCGTGGCGAATAGCGCGCCGCCATTCTAAATCCAATCTATCGTCAAAATAACGCCGATTAAACGCACCTGTCAAAGTATCGGTCAAACTTAATTCTTGGATTGCGCGCAGTTGGTTTATCATGTGAATTTGATTTTTTACACGCAAGCGAACAATTTCGGGAACAAACGGCTTGTGAATATAATCGGCAGCACCTAAAGCAAGCCCTTGCTCTTCGTAGCCACGGTTTGTGTGCGAGGTTAAAAATATTATGGGAATATCTTTTGTATCGTAGTCAACTTTTAGTTGTTTAATTACGTCAAAGCCAGTGATTCCGCCTAAAGTTATATCCAATATAATTAAATCGGGACGAACCGTTTTTACTGCTGAAAGTGCCTCTTCGCCGCTGTTGGCAACCGATAAATCGTAAAAAGGTGCGAGTATTTTTTTCAAAGTTGAAATTATCATAATATCATCGTCAACCAATAATAAAGAAGTTCTATTATCCATTTTGGGTGCCTCCTTTGTGGGCTTTAAGTATTTGAATATGCAATTTAGCAATGAACTTTCGTCAAAAGGCTTGATAATAAAATCTAATACGCCAAATTTTGCGGCAACTTCTTTTGTGTGTGTATCAGAATGGGCTGTTAAAAAAATAACAGGAATTTCCGATTTATTTTCGCGTAACTGGCGGATAACTTGAAAGCCGTTTAAGCCACTCATAGTTATATCCAATAAAATTAAACTTGGCTTGTAATTGTTCAAAATTTTAAGTGCTTGTTCGCCACTGGTTGCAGATTTTATGTCAAAATATTGTTCAAGCATAGTGGTTATAGCCGATATTATCAGCTTATCATCGTCTACAATTAAAATTGGTGGTTTATATTCTGCCATATTATTACCTCATTATTATTTTTTTTGGTCAACGTATTTAACTATGCAAGTCCAAAGTTCCTGGCTAGTAAACGGTTTACCTATACAATCAATCATGCCGTGCTTGCGATATGTTTCAATGTCGTTGTACATTACGTTTGCGGTCATTGCTAAAATTGGCGTTTCCACGCCCAAAGCTAAAATTTTTGTAGTTGCCTCAAGCCCGTCCATTATGGGCATATGAACATCCATAAGAATCAAATCGAACGGTGGCAAGTTATTATTTTTGCGATGTTCCACTTCGTCAAGCCCTTTTTTGCCGTCCTCGACTATTGTTGGATTTATCCCAATTCTAGCCAAATGTTCTTGTATAACTAGCTGGTTCATGTCGTTATCTTCGCAGACAAGAATATCGGCATCGAAGTTTGGTGCAGAAAGCGTTTTCAAATCTTTTAAGATAGATTTAACTTGGGATTTTTTTGTAACGGTTTCGAAAGTCAACGAAAAGCTAAAATTACTGCCAACGCCAGGAATACTGCTTACTTCCAAAGTGCCGCCCATTAAATCGATAAAATTTTTGGCTATGGGCAATCCCAAACCTGTACCGCCGTATTTGCGCGTTATGCTAACATCGGCTTGCATAAACGGCTCGAAGATATATTTTAGCTGGGTTTTGTTCATGCCGATTCCCGTATCGCGCACCTCAAAATGGACTTTGCGAATGCTGCCGATACTTTCAACAACTTTGACAGCTATGTAAACTCCGCCAACGTTGGTAAATTTTACGGCATTAACCGCAAGATTAGTTACAATTTGCCGCAAGCGGATTGGATCGCCCATAAACAGCCTGTTATCGTTGGGAATATCTGTAACAAACGAGAGGTTTATATTTTTGCCAATAGCACGGTTTTGCACGGACGTTTGACATTGTAACAAAAGTTCTTCCATATTAAAGGGGATATTTTCCAAGTCAATTTTATCCGATTCAATTTTGGACATATCTAGTATATCATTTATTATGTGCAAAAGCCAGTTAGAATTTTCCATTATTCTGCTTAAATGCAATTTTACTTTTGGGTTTTTTGTATCGGAAAGTGCCAACTCGGAAAAGCCAATAATGCTGTTCATCGGCGTGCGAATTTCGTGGCTCATATTGGCAATAAAAGAAGTTTTGGCTTTTAGCGAGCTTTCGAACGCCTCTTCGGTAAGTTTACGCATTGTAATATCGCGGGACAAGCCGACCAAGCCAGCAATATCGCCCGATTTATCCAACATTGGAACAATTTTAGTTTCGTAAACGCCCATCGAGCCGTCTGGCAAGGGAATATGGTCTTCCGAGACAGTTGACTTTTGTTCGTGCAGAACGTACATTTCCAATTTATTAAAATTTGCGGCGGTTTCTGGCGGTAAATTTAGGGCATTTGCGGTAGTTTTGCCCAAAACATCTTCCGCTTTAGCGTTGAACATTTGTTCAAAGGCTTTGTTTACTCGAATGTACTCCAAATTTGTATTCATAAAAAACATTACATCGGGCGCAGATTCAAAAATGCTGTGCAACATTGCACTCTCCAACTCGAGCGTTTGCGTTTGCTCCTTTACCAATTTTTTAACTCGGATTCTTTCCCTATATCTATTTGCAAACAACACAACAAAAACAATCACTATAACAAAAGTCTGCAACCATATCAAAACACTCTCAACATTCATATAAACAAAAAAGCCCTTTCTAAAAAATTAAAACCTAAAACCTTGGGGCTCTGCCCCAAACCCCGCAAGGAACGCGTCCCTTGACCCGATATTTTTTTAATGGTACAGGGTAATGGAACGTAGGGGCGGATATTACCTGCCCGTTTGCTGAAATTCGATGTTTGCTGAAAATTCGCCGTTTGACGAAATTTATCGTTTGAGGAAATTTGCCGTTTGAGAAAATTCGCCCGTTTGTTGAAATTTATCGTTTGTTGAAAATTCGCCGTTTGAATAAATTTGCCGCTTGACGAAATTTATCGTTTGTTAAAAATTCGCCCATTTGTTGAAAATTGCCAATTTGTGGCTTGCGGGCGGATATTATCCGCCCCTACGTTTTGAAAAATGCAATTTTTCAAATTTTTGTCAAATGCAATTTTGTCAAGTGCAATTTTTCGCATTTTGTCAAATGCAATTTTGTCAAGTGCAATTTTCCCAAATAACGATTCACATTTTTATTACCTTTTCAATTTACAATCCCAAAGTTTGCAGCAATTTTAAGGTTGTCAAAAAAACTGTATCGGTTGGTTGGTTGCCGTCAATTATGGAAACTGGCATAATTTCAGAATAAAGTTCGAATGCTTCGAGGTATTTTTTGCGGATTATTTTTGCGTGTTTGGGACGTTCGTAAATATCACGGTTTGGGCGAGTTGCGGCAATACGCCGTTCGCATTCTTCGGGAGCGGTATCTATAAATATTGTTAAATTGGGTACTATAAAAAAACGTTGATTATATGCAAACACAACCTCTATTGGAAGTGCTGTACCTTGATAAGCTATACTCGAATACAAATATCTATCACAAATTACGTGGACATTTTCCTCTAATTTTGGCAAAATATCCTCTTTAATGTGAACGGCTCTGTCGGCGGCGAAAAGTAACGCAATGGATTCCTCTGGTAGGTAAACTTTGCCGTTTAGTACTTTTCGAATGAGTTGTCCTGTTTCTTTGTCGGTTGGCTGTTTGGTGATTTTGTGTGGCAACTGATTTTCTGTAAAATATTCTCCCAACTTTTGGATAAGCGTTGTTTTGCCGCTGCCGTCAATTCCTTCGATAGCAATAAATTTACCTTTTTGGTTATTTATATCTTTTTTAGCATTTTTAACATTTTTAGAAATCATTTTTTACACCGTCCATAATGATTTGCAGGTTTGCATAACATAATCGGCAAATTGATTGCACGTACAGCCAGTATCTCTGCCAGTAATAACTAATTTTCGCTCGGAAACTGTGCAAATATCCAGTGCTTTAGTGAGAACAGTCGCCTCGTTTTGGCAACCAATATGAGCCAGCAACATAGCGGCGGCTCGCAACATACTTGCGGGATCGGCGTAAATATCTCGTCCTTCGGCGACCATTCTCGGTGCAGAGCCGTGAATCGCTTCGAACATAGCGTACTGATTGCCAATATTTGCACTGCCAGCCGTGCCAACTCCGCCCTGAAATTCCGCCGCTTCGTCCGTGAGAATATCTCCGTACAAGTTAGGCATAACTAACACTTGAAAATCCTTGCGGCGTTTTTCGTCAATCAACTTTGCTGTCATAATGTCAATGTACCAGTCATCCAAAGTAATTTGCGGATATTCTTTTGAGATGCGTTTGGCAATATCCAAAAATTTGCCGTCGGTGGTTTTTATGACGTTGGCTTTTGTAACCACGGTAACTTTTGTTTTGTTGTTTTGCGCGGCGTGCTCGAATGCGGCGCGAATAATCCGCTCGCTGCCTTGCGTTGTGGTTACGGTAAAGTCGATGGCTAAATCTTCGGTTACGTTTATGCCTTTGCTGCCCACAGCGTACGGACCTTCGGTATTTTCACGGAAAAAAATCCAGTCGATGCCAAGTTCTGGTACACGCACAGGACGCACGTTTGCGAACAAATCTAATTCTTTTCGCATTGCAACGTTGGCGCTTTCGATATTTGGCCAGTTGTCGCCAGCTTGCGGAGTTGTTGTTGGACCTTTCAAAATTATATGACAACTTTTTAGTTGCTCCAAAACGTCCGCAGGAATCGCCATTTTTGCGGCGGCACGATTTTCTATTGTCAAGCCAATAATTTCTTTGAAGATAATTTTGCCAGTTTTAAGTTGACTTTCTAGCAAAAACGCCATAACATTTTGCGCGGCTTTTGTAATTGCCGGACCGATTCCATCACCGCCGCAAATTCCTATTATAATTGGGTTTAGAGCGGAATAATCGGTTGGTTTTGCATTTTGTTTCATTTTAGTTATGCGTTCAAGCTGTTCTTGTACTAAATCCGAGAACAGTTTTATTGATAAATCATTCAATGGTAAGAGCCTCCTCTAAAGCTAACTTTGTAACGGTTGCCATTTCTTCATCCGAGATTAACGTGATTCTGCCGTTTTCGTATTGGGAATCAACCCAATCTTTTACCAAAAGCACGGCGGCATCTTTTTTATCAAAAGTTTTTTCGTAAAACGAGTTCATCCAATGAGTAATGCCCGCAACGCCCGATGTATTAGAAATTATAACGCGCCACGGTCTGTTAAGAATTTTCGTTGTGTCAAAAATATTATAAATTTCTTCATTTTTAAGCAATCCGTCAGCATGAATACCTGCACGGGTTACATTAAAATTTTTGCCGACAAAAGGAGTCATTGGCGGAATATGATAACCGATAACTTTTTCATAATATTCGGCAAGTTCGGTGATAACATGAGGGTTCATTCCGTCGAGCGTACCGCGAAGTTGAGCATATTCAAAAACCATCGCCTCGAGAGGTGTATTTCCTGTACGTTCGCCGATTCCGAAAAGCGAGGTATTTACGCCACTAGCACCATAAAGCCAAGCATTAGAGGCATTTGTAACCGAGCGGTAAAAATCGTTATGACCGTGCCATTCGAGCATTTCGTGCGGGACATTTGCATGATGCGTAAGGTTGTAAACAACGCCCTGCACACTGCGTGGCATTACCGTACCTGGAAAAGTAACGCCGTAACCCATGGTATCGCAAGCCCTTATTTTGACTGGGATTCCCGTTTCTTTGGCAAGGTTCATAAGTTCGGTAACAAAAGGCACAACAAAGCCGTAAAAATCGGCACGAGTGATGTCTTCCAGGTGGCAACGTGGACGAACGCCAGTTTCAATGCACTCACGAACTACAGCTAAATAATCTTCCATAGCTTGACGGCGATTTTTTTTCATTTGCAAAAAAATGTGGTAATCGGAGCAACTGACTAAAATTCCAGTTTCTTTTAATCCCAATTCTTTTACCATTTGGAAATCTTTTTTTGAGGCACGAATCCAGCCAGTAACTTCGGGAAACTGATAGCCAAGTTCCAAGCACTTTATGCAAGCCTCGCGATCTCGTTTTGAGTATAAAAAAAACTCGCTTTGTCGGATAATTCCTTTTGGACCACCAAGCCTGTTTAAGGCTTTATAAATATGAACAATCTGCTCCACCGTATAAGGCTCGCGAGACTGTTGACCGTCCCTAAAAGTTGTATCGGTTATCCAAATATTTTCGGGCATATCCATTGGCACACGGCGGTAATTAAAAACGGTTTTCGGCACTTCGTCATAAGGAAATTGATCGCGGAACAGGTTTGGATCGGGTCTATCCAAAACGCCGTCGCGCGGTGCACCGTGTTCTAGTAAGTTGGTTTTTTTGTTGTATACGTAATGCACTGTTGCACCACCTTTCTTTTTTAGTGTACAAATTTATTATACATTAAAATTAAAAGTAACGCAAATTATGTTGAAAAACTTTGAAAATAAAAATAAAAAAAGTTTGACAAAACAAATTATGTGTAATATAATAAGTTATCCGTGCTAGCTGGGGAGGTAGCGGTTCCTTGGTACCTGCAATCCGCTATAGCAGGGGTGATGCCCAACTTTAGGCTCCTCTTTTGTGGGGTCTGCCCATAGTAAGTGGCGTTGACGGCTGAGTCCAACGCAATAAGGCTTTATGAACCGCGTCAGATCTGGAAGGAAGCAGCGCTAAGTAAATTCCCTTATGTGCCGTTGGGGTTCTTAGCAATAGCAAACTGCTGTGGTTACGCCTGGAAAGGAATGACGACGGTGGGCGCACGGTTATTATTTTTCTACTTTGAAAGGGGATTTTTATGACTAAAAAAGATTTTTGTAATAAGCACGAATGTCGCACAATCGGAATTATTGTAGCTGCTATTTTGGTGCTTATTGCTGTCGGTGTTACGGTTGCTCTTATCGTTAAAAAAGTACGTTTAATTTCCGAACATCGCAACATGGACGAAGGTTTTTGGGTTGACGAAGTTGACGAAGACGAAGATGATCACGAAGACGAAGATTTAGAATACGCCAACGAACGCGATTTTGACGAATAAACCGAATAAAATAAATTTGGGCGTGTTCCTTTGTTACCGTAATTTTTCGGACACGCCTTTTTGACATTGAAATTATAATTAAAGTTTTGGTATATTGCCAAATTATAAAACTGGGGGAATAAAAATTGAGCATAATAAAAGATCCAAATTTAGCACCAATGGGATTAAAAAAAATAGCCTGGGTAAAAGAATTTATGCCAGTGCTTACACAAATAGAGGAACGTTTCCAAAAGGAACAACCTTTTAAGGGCATGAAAATAGCTGTTTCGGTGCATCTTGAGGCGAAAACGGCTTATTTGGGATTAGTTTTGCGGGCTGGCGGAGCGGAAGTTGCCGTTACTGGCTCTAACTCGCTGTCAACCAAAGATGACGTTTGCGCAGGATTAGCCTCTTTGGGCGTGAATGTTTATGCAATCCACGGCGCAACGCAAGACGAATATTTTGAACATCTAAAGCAAACGCTATCGTTTAAGCCCGATATTATCATTGACGATGGCGGCGATTTTGTTTCGCTGTTGCACACAGAATGTGCAAATTATGCAACAAATTTAATCGGCGGCAGCGAAGAAACCACAACAGGAATCCACCGTCTGCGTGCGCGTGTGAAGCAAGGTTCATTAAAATTTCCAATGGTTGCGGTAAACGATGCGTACAGCAAATATTTATTTGACAACGTTCACGGTACAGGACAGTCAACCTGGGATGCAATTATGTACAGCACAAATGTAATGCTTTCTGGCAAGGTGCTTGTTGTGGCTGGTTACGGCTGGTGCGGCTCGGGAATAGCCGAACGCGCCCGCGGATTGGGTGCAAGAGTAATTGTTACCGAGATAAATCCGTACCGTGCATTAGAGGCGGCAATGAACGGCTTCGAAGTAATGAACATGGACGATGCCGCAAAAGAGGGCGATTTGTTCGTAACAGTTACAGGCTGCAAAGATGTAATTGTAAAACGCCATTACGAAGTAATGAAAAACAACGCAATAGTGGCAAATTCTGGGCATTTTGATGTGGAGTTTAGCAAGCCCGATTTACAAGAATTAGCCGTATCGGTTGAAGAGCGCCGACCATTTATTGAGGGCTATAAATTAGCAGACGGACGCACAATCAACGTATTAGCGGACGGCAGATTAGTAAACATTGTTGCAGGAAATGGGCATCCTGCGGACATAATGGATTTGAGCTTTTCGCTACAAGCCATGAGTGCTAGATATTTAGCACTAAACGGTAAATCTCTAAAGCCAGATTTATACAACGTGCCGAAAGAAATTGACGAAGATATTGCAATGATGAAAGTTAAAGCAATGGGTTTAGGCTTGGACAAACTAACAGCCGAACAAGAGGAATATCTTAATAGCACAGGCGAATAAAAATATTTCCCCATGGGTTTGTTTATCCATGGGGGATTTTATTTGTAATATTTGAAAAATTTCAAAACAAATTGATGTATAAAAATATGAATTGATGTATAAAAATACAAATTTATGTAGAAAAATATAAATTGATTTAGAAAAATATAAATTGATTTAGAAAAATATAAATTGATTTAGAAAAATATAAATTGATTTAGAAAAATATAAATTGATGTAAAAAAACATAAATTGATGTAAAAAAACATAAATTGATGTAGAAAAACACAAATTGGTGTAAAAAACGGGCGGATAATATCCGCCCCTACGTTATATGTCGTCCGACAAATAAAAAATTTCCCAAATTTTAACCTTTGCTTTTACAAGCCCAAAACCATAAAAAATTAGCGGGTCAAGGGACGCGTTCCTTGCGGGGTTTGGGGCAGCGCCCCAAGGTTTTAGGAATTTGCTTTTGTGTAGGCTATTATTTCGTCGATGGTGCTGAATGCTAGCCCTACGTGTGTGTCGGCGCAACCGTAGTATATGGCTAGTTTTCCAGTGTTGGCATCGCATAGGGTTGCACATGGGAAAACTACGTTTTGTACGTCTCCTACGCATTCGTAAATTTCTTGTGGGCTTAGTAGATAGTGGTTGCAACGGTATTTTACTTTCCAAGGCTCGTTTATGTCTAATATAGCTGCGCCAAAACTGTACACAAAACCGTTGCACGATTCCAAAACGCCGTGATAGATGCACAGCCAACCTTCGCTTGTTTCTATTGGAATTGGCCCTGCTCCAATTTTTTTGGATTCCCAACTGCCGCGCGGCGACATCACGTGCCTGTGTTCACCCCAATATTTCATGTCGGGCGATTGCGAAATGTAAATATCTCCAAAAGGTGTATGCCCCGAATCGGACGGACGGCTGAACATTACATATTTTCCGTCAATTTTGCGTGGAAACAATACGCCGTTCCTATTAAATGGCAAAAACGCATTTTCGCATTGATAAAATTGCTTAAAATCAAAGGTATATCCCACGCCGATTGTTGGGCTGTTTTTGTAACCGTTGCACCATGTAATCCAATATCTATCTTCAATCCACACAACGCGCGGATCGTAACCGTAATACCACGTGTTCGCTTCCGCCGTTTTTGGGTCTTCGTTAATCCATTCGATTTTTTCTTCGCTTAATTTCCAGTTGACAGCATCGTCGGAAAATCCTACGTGAAGTCGCATAAAACGACCTTTGTCGTCAACCCTAAAAACGCCAGCGAATTTGTCGCTACCGTTAAGCGAAACAACCGCACTATTTAAGATGGAATTGCTACATTGTAATGAATTTCTTTTTATTATGGGATTTTCGTTGTAGCGCCAAACGGGCGAGTTGTAATTGGCAGGTTTTTCTTGCCAGGGAATGTTGGGAATAGATTTTTCCCCTAAAATTTTTGTTTGCATAAAATGCCTCCTTCGAAGACTTAATTAGAATACTGATATAATAGCACATTATCGGCTTTTTGTACACAAAAAAATTTTTTGAAAATTTTGAAAATTTTTTTCAAAAATAGTTGCACAAAGTTTTTTTGTGTGATATAATACTTTTTGTAATCAAGTTTACGCGGAGTGGAGCAGTTCGGTAGCTCGTCGGGCTCATAACCCGAAGGTCGTAGGTTCAAATCCTGCCTCCGCAATAAAAAAAATCCCTCCTAGGGATTTTTTTGTTTTGATTTACTATACTCGAACAACTTAAAAATAGGTTGCTGTATAAAAACGGGCGGATAATATCAATGTCATTAACTTTAAGCCTATGTTGCAGAAATATCGAAACGCACAAACGGGCGACCGAAGACGGTCGCCCCTACGGGCGG
>JGI24700J35501_10930683_pt1 | contig 18596 bp, 17 predicted proteins | sample TergutTh196P1_FD_35501 | JGI IMG/M metagenome (IMG submission 35501)
ACTGGGCACGTCAGCCTTCCGCCGGCTCCCTGATCCCGTCAGACCAGAGTACCACTTTTCCCCGATAATTTAAATCATAGTTTCTCCGTGGTGAAAAATCTTCCTATAAATTCGCTAAACTGCGAATTGCTTGCCAGCCCTCCGCTTTGAAATCCTTCCCAAATTTTGCAAAAGGCGTAATTTTTCGCTTTTTTTGGAAAAGTTAAGAAATTTTTGCATTTTGTTTGAAACCTCTTGACAAAGAGACGATTTTTTGCTAAACATTACATTAAGGAGAAACCTTATGAAAAAAATCTTTTTTGCAGTGTTGGCAACTTGCTTTGCCATTTCATCGGTCTTTGCCGGCGGGCGCAGGGATGCAAACGTAGTCCCTATCGGGGCTATCTTTCCGCTTTCCGGCCCGGTCGCTTTTTTCGGCACGGAGTCAAGGGACGGCGCGCTTCTGGCTCTGGAGCAGATTAACGCCGCCGGCGGCCTTTTAGGCAGGCAGTTGGCTTTTATTGCCGAAGACGACCAAAACATCCCCGAAGAGACCATTCTGGCTTTCCAGCGGCTTTTTACAAGGGACAACGCCCGGCTTATCATCGGTTCCAGCACCTCCGGGGCGACGATGGCTGTCAGCACCTTGGCGCAGGCTAGTCAAGCGGTTTTGATTTCGCCGTCGGCGACTAACGTGAATGTAACAAACGCCGGGGACTTTATTTTCCGCGCTTGTTTTATCGACTCTTTCCAAGGGATTGTGGGGGCGGAATTTGCCTTTTACAATTTGGGAAGCCGCAGGGCGGCGGTTCTTTACGATGCCGGCGCGGACTACAACACGGACTTGGCCTTGGCTTTCCGCCAGCATTTTGAATCCCTTGGCGGGGAAGTGGTCTCTTTCGAGGCTTACATGACAGGCGATGTCGATTTTAACGCCCAGATTACCCGCATGGCGGCGACAAGCCCGGACCTTGTCTTCCTTCCGAACTTTTTCAACGACGTGGCCTTGCAGGTTATGCAGTTGAGGGGCCAGGGCGTGGACGTTCCTCTCTTGGGCGGCGACGGATGGGGCGGCCTTACCGACCTTATCGGCACGGAGGCCGAAAACACTTTCTGGACAGGCGCGTTTGCCGCCGACACGACGGCTCCCAAGGGCGTGGCCTTTGTCAACGACTTCCAGGCGCGTTTCGGCAGGGTTCCTTCCCAGTTTGCCGCGCTTGGCTTTGTCGCCATGCAGTTGGTGGCGGAGGGCATTCTGGCGGCCGGCTCTTTTGACGCTCCGGCTGTCCGCGACGCGATGGCGCGGATTGACGGGGAGTTTGTTACCGGCAACATCCGTTTCGACGCAAACCGCAATCCCATTAAGGGCGCGGCGGTGCTTCAAATCGTAAGCAGGGACGGGGTGATGGTCAACGCTTACTACACGACGATTAACCCCAGGTAATGGGGCGGGGCTGTCCCGGCCGCTTGCGCGGTTTGGGGCGGCCTTATAATTGGAAGGTCTTGGAACCGGGCGGCCAGCCGGGTTCCAAGGCTGGCCTTCTTGCGGTTTGAAAAGCTCGCCGCAGGAAGGCTCTTTAAAAAACCTTGTGGCGAGCTTTGTGCCGGATGTCGCCAGTTCAATGGCCGTTTGCCTGCCAAGCCGCAATTCCCTTAAAGATGAAAGAAAAACGATGATATTCTTACAGCAGCTTATTAACGGGGTTTCCCTTGGTTCGATTTATGCCTTGATAGCTTTGGGCTACACAATGGTCTACGGCATAGTCCTTTTGATCAATTTTGCCCACGGCGATCTTTTAATGGTGGGCGCTTATGTGGGCTTTTTTGTCCTAAGCGCAATCGGGGCCGGCCCTGCCGGGATGCTCTTTGCCTTTGTCCTTGCCATGATCTCCTGCGCCGTCTTCGGCCTTTCTATGGAACGTTTCGCTTACCGGCCCTTGCGCCAGGCCCCGCGTCTTAACGCCTTGATTACCGCAATCGCGGTCAGCCTGCTTTTGCAGAACGGCGCGCGGGTGCTTCCGTTTATAGGAGCCAGCCCGCGCACCTTCCCAGGCCCCACAATGTTCAGCATTCAGCTTGGCGGCGGCCTTCAAATTTCAAACATCCAGTTGATCGTTATAGTCGTCTCGGCGCTGCTCATGCTGGCCTTGAACTATATCGTAAGCTACACGAAGCAGGGAAAGGCCATGCGGGCGGTTTCCTTTGACAAAGAGGCTGCAAGCCTTATGGGGATTTCGGTGAACGGTATCATCGCTTTTACCTTTGCAATCGGCTCCGTCTTGGCGGCGGCCGGCGGCATACTTTTCGCCTCGGCCTACCCGCAGGTAACGCCCACAATGGGCATGATGCCGGGGCTTAAAGCCTTTGTCGCGGCCATTCTGGGCGGGATAGGCTCGATTCCCGGAGCGATGCTGGGCGGCTACATCCTTGGCATCGCCGAAACCTTGACGCGCGGCTTTATATCGACTCAATATGCGGACGCGATTTCTTTCGCGATTTTGATTATCGTCCTTTTGATCAAGCCCACCGGCTTGTTGGGCAAAAAGCCCAGGGTGAAGGTGTAGTATGGCCACGACATTTCCGCTTAAATCGACTTTGATTCTTTTTGTCTCCGGCGTAGCCGGGGTCTTCTTGCCCGTAGCCCTGTTAAGACTGGGCGTGATCGACGCTTTCAGCGCGCGCGTCCTTACGATGGGCGGGGTGAACGCGCTTTTGGCGATGTCGGTGAACATGATCGTCGGAATTACCGGCCAGCTTTCCCTTGGGCAGGCGGGCTTTTTGGCCATAGGCGCGTTTTCCTGCATTTTTTTCCATGCGGACATGGGGCTTTCCCTGCCGCTTTCGGCCTTTCTGGCCATGCTGGTTACGGCCTTTGCCGGCTTTTTGATCGGCTTTCCTGTAATGAAGCTTTCCGGCGACTACCTTGCCGTCGTTACGCTGGGCTTCGGCGAAATTATTCGCATTGTCTTTATCAACTTGCGGGATTTGACCGGCGGCCCCAACGGCAGGCAGTTCATTACCCCGATGATTCTCAATATTGAAATGTCCATGATCGTGGTGTTTTCCGTGCTGGTTGTAACGCTGGCCATAACCCAGAACCTTGTCCGTTCAACCTACGGCAGGGCGATTATGGCCTGCCGGGACGACGAAATCGCGGCCAACGCCTGCGGGATCAACATCTTCCGCTATAAAATGGCCGGCTTTGTGGTTGCCGCCGCAATTGCCGGGGCGGGAGGGGCGCTCTTTGCTATGGTGGTGGGGCTGGTTCAGCCAAACGTGGCGCAGTTTATCCGCTCTGTGGACTTTCTCATTTTTGTCGTTTTGGGTGGCATGGGTTCCTTCACAGGCTCGATTATGGCGGCCTTTGTTCTTACATACTTGCAGGAATTCCTGCGTTTTTTGCAAGACTTCCGCTTTCTCGTCTACCCGCTCATTCTGATTTTTATCATGATTTTCAGACCGCAGGGGCTTTTGGGGGTAAAGGAGTTTTCCTTTGTCAAAACATGGGACAGCCTTGCCGCTCGTCTGACGCGCAAAGGTAAAGCCGCCGGGGGCCAGCCATGAGCGAGGCGCAAAACGGCTTTCTCTTAAAAATTGACGGGCTGTCAATCGTTTTCGGCGGGCTTCGCGCGGTGGATGACTTTTCCTTCAACCTTTACCGAGGCGAGCTTGCCGGGCTTATCGGCCCTAACGGGGCGGGAAAGACGACGGTTTTCAACATGATTTCCGGGGTTTACACGCCCACCGGCGGGCAGATTACCTATTGGGACAAAAACGGCAAGAGTCATGCGATTGGCAAAAAAAGCCCTGCCGATTTGAACAACATTGGCATTACCCGCACTTTTCAAAACATTCGGCTTTTTTCCAAAATGACTGTCGAAGAAAACGTGCTTATCGCCCTGCACGGCCAAAGGACGATGGGGGCTTTGGATGCGGTTTTTCGCACAAGGCGTTTTAGGGAAAACGAAAAGTTTATGCGGGAGCGGGCCGGCGAGATTCTGACTCTTTTCAAGATTAAGGGCAAAAAGGATGAGCTTGCCCGCAATCTGCCTTACGGAGAGCAGCGCAAGTTGGAAATTGCGCGCGCGCTTGCCGGCAGTCCCAGCCTGCTTTTGCTGGACGAGCCTGCCGCCGGGATGAATCCGCAGGAAACGGTCGAGCTTATGAATCTGATTTCTTTTATTCGCAAGGAGTTCGACCTGACGATTCTGCTTATCGAGCACGATATGCGTCTTGTCATGGGGATTTGCGAACGTCTTATGGTGCTGGACTACGGGCGGCGCATTGCCGAGGGTCTGCCCCAGGATGTGCGGAAAAACCCGGCGGTGATCAAGGCCTATCTGGGGCAGGATGCCTTGCAAGAGATAGAAGGTTAGGCGGCATGGCTAAAGTTATTCTTGAGGTTAAAGACCTTACGGTGCATTACGGCGCGATTCAGGCGCTTAGGGGTATCTCTTTCGAGGTGCGCGAGGGCGAGATTATCACCCTTGTCGGCTCCAACGGCGCGGGCAAGACGACGACGCTTCACGCTGTTTCCAACATTTTGCGAAAGAGCGGCGGCAGTGTTTTTTTCAACGGGGGCGACATAAGCGCGATTCCGCCGGACAAAATTGTCGCAGACGGGCTTGTCCAAGTTCCCGAGGGCCGGCGGGTTTTTGCAAATCTTTCTATTAAAGACAACTTGGAGATGGGGGCTTACACCCGGAGCCGCAAGAGCGCGGAGGAAAAGGCCGCGCTTGCCGGCGACTACGAAAATGTTTACAATACTTTCCCCCGTCTGCGCGAGCGTATGCAGCAGTTTGCCGGCACGCTTTCCGGCGGGGAACAGCAGATGCTTGCCATCGGCCGCGCCCTTATGTCAAAGCCCCGGCTTCTTCTGCTGGACGAGCCTTCGATGGGTCTTGCCCCGATTCTTGTCGATGAAATTTTTTCGGTTATAAAAAAAATCAACGATGCGGGGGTAACGATTCTTCTTGTGGAGCAGAACGCTTACAAGGCGCTTGCGCTTGCGGACAGGGGCTACATTTTGGAAACCGGCAATATTATAAAAAGCGGAGAGGCTGCCGATCTTATGAAGGATGACGCTGTAAAAACCGCGTATTTAGGAGGATGATTGTGCTTGTAAAAAGAGTGATGAGCGAAAATCCCGTCGTTGTCCACCCGGATGCCTCCATTAGCGAGGTTCGCTCGCTTATGGAAAGGGAAAAGGTCGGGCATATTCCAGTGTTGGACAAGGCCGGCGCTCTTGCGGGGATTATTACCAGAAAGGACGTGGCAAAGGCGGAGCCTTCCGCAGCGACGAGTCTTGACGTTCATGAAATCGGCTACCTGCTTTCCAAAATAACGGTGAAAACGGCGATGCAGAAAAACGTCGTTTCCGTGGATGAAAACGAGGTTATTGAAGAGGCGGCCAGGATTATGGCGGATAGGGCTATAGGCTGCCTGCCTATTATGCGCGGGGGGCTTCTTGTGGGCATTATTACCGACACGGATTTGTTCCGCATTTTCGTTGACGCTTTGGGCGCGCGCGAGGCGGGGGTGCGGATTACCTGCGATATTGAAGAGAAGCCGGGCCAAATTGCAAAGCTTGCCCAGACGATTGCGGAAAAGGGCGGAAACATTGTCTCGTTTATAACCTTCGACGGCCGCGACCGCAAGTGCCGCCGGGTAACGCTGAAAATCCAAGGGCTTAGTCTTGCGGAAATCGAGGCTGTCGCAAAATCTTTCCCCGGCCTTGTCTGCGAGGATATCAGGGAGTAGTTTTGCCGCCTGCCCTGCCGGCGGGGGGTTATACGCGCCAGTTGCGGATTGGGAGATTGACAAAGGTTAAAAAATTGTGTATGTTTAGAACAGTGCTGACTGCGCTTTTTCATTTTTAACGCCGGGTTGTTATGGAAACACTGATTAAACACAATCGAGGATGCGGATTAAAATCCGAATCAGTGTTCTTAACCGCATTTTGCGCAGGTGGAATGAGCAAATGCGCGGGGCTTTAGGCAGCCTCTAAAAACTTCAGTTTTTAGAGCTTGCCTTTAAACAGAATAGCGCACGTATTCCGGTTGGGCAGGGGTATCCTGCTTTCAAGGGTTGGCTTTTAGGGCGGAGAGCTTCTTTAGGGAAGCTCTCCGTTTTTTTTTATTCTGCCGCCATGCGGCAAGCGACAGCGAAGGAGTGTTATCTTGAATTTCGAGCTTCTAAATCAAAAACTCAAAGAGGCTTTGCAAGCCGTTTTTCCCATGGTGGCGATCATCATGCTCTTGGGTTTTTCCATCGTGCCTATGCCCGTAGAAATAGCGCTGATGTTTCTTGTCGGGGCGGCTTTCATTGTTGTCGGCATAGCGATTTTTACGCTTGGCGCGGAAATGGCCATGACCCCTATGGGAGATTCGCTTGGGGATTATGTGGCGAAGAAAAAAAATCTGCCTTTCATGGTTATCATGGGTTTGATAATGGGATTCATGATAACGATTGCCGAGCCGGGGCTTATCGTCATGGCGGAACAAGTTGCAGACATTCCGCCGTTTGTGCTTATCGTTACCATTGCGGCAGGGGTTGGCGTATTTCTTGCTATCGCTTTTTTGCGGACTGTGTTTAACATTTCTTTACGCGTAATTCTTTTTGTGTTTTACGCCTTTTTGTTTGCCTTTGCGTTTTTCGTGCCGGACACTTTCCTGCCTATGGCATTCGATTCCGGCGGCGTTACGACAGGTTCCATGACTGTGCCTTTTATCATGGCTTTGGGTGTGGCTATCGCCAGAAACAACGGCAAAGCCGACAGTTTCGGACTTATCGCTATCTGCTCGATAGGGCCTATACTGACTGTGATGATTTTGGGGCTGTTGTACACTCCGGCAGGCGAGCATTTTATAAACTTTGAGATTCCGCAGATTGGATATACTGGCATTTTGTGGGCGCAGTTTATGGGAATTTTGCCGACTTATACATGGGAAGTAAGTTTGTCGCTTGCGCCGATAGTCTTTCTTTTTCTCGCGCTCAAAATTTTTGCGATGAAGCTTAAAATTTTTGCGATGAAATCATGGAAAGTTGGAGCGCGGCAGGTTTTGGAAATATTTGCCGGCATTGTCTTTACCTTTGGCGGTCTAATTTTGTTTCTTACCGGCGCAAATGTGGGCTTTCTTCCTGCCGGAAATATTTTGGGGGGGCAGTTGTCTGCGCTTGAGCACAATTGGCTTTTGCTTCCTATTTCTATGATCATCGGCTTTTTTATTATTGCGGCGGAGCCTGCCGTAGTTGTTCTTAACAAACAAGTTGCCGACATAACGCAAGGCGCTATTTCAAGACGGGCGATGAATTTGTCGCTTGCAATCGGAGTGGCGGCGGCAGTGGGGCTTTCCATGCTGCGCGTGCTTACAAGTTTGCCGATTATGTGGCTGCTGCTGCCGGGTTACATTATTGCGCTGGGGCTTTCGTTCATTGTGCCGAAGGAGTTTACGTCCATAGCTTTCGATGCCGGCGGCGTCGCCTCGGGGCCTTTGACATCGGCTTTTCTTTTGCCTTTGGCCATTGGCGCATCTGCGGCTTTGGATGGCAACGTTGTCAAAGACGCTTTCGGCATTATAGCTATGGTTGCGCTGACGCCTTTGATCACGATTCAAATTTTGGGGTTCTGCTACAAGATTCGCTCTAAGAGCCAGATTTAAGGGGCTTCCCCGGATGTCGCGGCCGCCGCCAAATCCTTACCCGGGGCCTGCCCGCAAGGATATTAGGGGACAATCTTGCCCATGCAGTCTTGCCTGCAAAGCAAACAGGCAAACTTTAGGCAACGAAAAAACCGGCCAAGTAATACCCCGCTCCTCCCCCGTTGCCGGCATGGACGCTAGCTACGCTGGCCAAAAATTAGAACAAGATGGATTCAAATTAGTGAAAAAATCAGACCTGCCTGGTAAATAGCCCATTTTTTTACGGGTTTGGCTATTTGGGGGACTTGCGTTAACGCAAGAACGCAAGTAGGGGCTTGACGGCGGCGGGGGTTATAATGTAGCATGGATCAAGCGGGGAAACCCCAAAGCAGGGCAAGCCGCGCAAGATAGCTAGAATTGTCTGTTTTAGTGGACATATAGGAGAATCTGATGATAACCGTGGAAGCCAAAAAAGACACTGAAGTAAGTGCGGAAACTGTAGGCCGCATACCCAACGCCGTAACCTTGGCGGCCATGCAAGAAGCCGAAGCGATGATCACCGGGGAAAAGCCTTGCGTTTGGTATAAGTCGCCGGAAGAGTTTATCGAAGCCTTGAAAAACGAAGTGGACGCTTTGAACGATGATTGAACCATCTTTCACAAACCAGTTTGTAAGAGATGTGCGGCTTATGAAAAAGCAGGGTAGAAATCTGGACGATCTCTTTGATGTTTTGGTAGAAATTATTTGGGAAGAGCCTTTGCCAAAGCGTAACAGGGAACACAATCTTTCTGGCGACTATAGCGGATACACGGAATGTCATGTTAAAGGCGACTGGTTGATCATATATCGATTTTCCCCCGGCAAAGTAACATTTGTGCGAACTGGAACGCATTCCGAGCTTTTCTGAATTAACTTCATTTCAACGCGTTACGCTACATTTATCGTAACGCGCTCCTTATCTCGGCTTAGGGAAGCACTGATTAACTCGAAGCTAATCAGTGCTTCCCTCTGCATTTGCTCGTTTCATTGCGCAAATACGGGGGAGGTTGCCTTTAATACTCGCCGTTGTATTCGAGGTAATCCACCTGTTTGACGCAATCGACATGGTGGTAAACGGGTTCGATTTCCGGGAAAAGTTTTTCGGCAAAATCAACCGCCGCTTCTGCCATTTCGACAGACGAAAAAACGGCTTTGTCCAAAAAGCCGCTCAACAAGCCGTACCTCCCCTTGACCCTTAAACACAGAAAGCCGTAGCCGGAATCGACTATTACCAAGTTTGTAATTTCCGCCTCGTTTTGCTCTTTTGATTTATCGAAAAAACGCAATACGGTGTCTTTGCCGTTTTCAAAAACTTCGACATCGCAGGAAAACCGGCCAAAGTTAAACTTCATGCTTCCAGCCGTCCATAATTTTCAAAAAATCGGCCCGCATAAGATCAAAGTCGTAGGCGAGTTTTTTCTTTTTTAGCTTGTCCGCAACAACCCCCAGGGCTTCTGTCGCAAAAAAACTTATTTTTTGTTTTTGAGCGGCATAATCCAGTTCGTTCAAGGCCTTTTCAAGGTAAATGTCTGTTCGTATAACGCCAGCCCGGAAAGTTCCGTATTCGTACCGGTTTCTCAAATAATAGCCGTTTTTTTGGATTTCGGCCTCTGAGTGCATTTTTAAGAGGGCGGTCGGAAAATCCTTTTCCGTCAAGTTTAGCCCTGCATCGGCAATAATGTAATTTGTCTTGACAAACCCCTCAAAGCTGAAATTCAAGTTGAAGATAATCAGGTGAACCGCCTTGCCGTATTTTTCCGGGGCCATGTTCGCATCCAGATTCGGCTGCAGGCTGCCTATTATGCTTTCGACTAACGCTTCGCAATTTTTGTCGCAATTGCTCACCGTACGGCTGAACTTTACCGGGTTGCGCTCTATCCAGTTGCGCTGTTCTTGCAGTTTTAAGTCTTCGATACATTCGCTTACCGGATATTCGTCTGAACCTTTTTTGTCCGGCAAATCCGGGCTGTGGAAATATGTCGTGCCGCGCGGCTCCATAGTTAGCCCTGTTTTTTTCTTAGCCCAAACCGCATTGACAAAACGCTTCTGCATAAATTTATTGTAAAAACTGGTTTCCGGGCTTCCGTTAAAAAACTTTCCCCTAACGGCTTGAACCGCTTCATGCCCGCCCCAGCCGGTAATCGCAAGGCATTCGCACAGGCGCACCGCCTTGTTCCAATCGGAAGCATTTTTGTAATCGGCATACCTTAAAAATTCCGCGAACAATTCTTCCCGTACTTTTTCCGAATCGCCCCCCACAAGGAATTTTTCCAAATCATTCAAGTCGTCAATCGAAAACACATCGTTTATGTTCATGCGATGCCTCCGTTATTTTTCCGTCATGGTAGTCGTCGTGTCCCAGTCCGCAGGCGGCGGATTTACTTGGTAGTCCGCAATGCGGTGCAGGTAAAGCTCGCAAAGATAATCCTCTTTGCCGGCCGCTCGCGACGCTTCCAAAGCGTTGTTGAAGTATTGCTTGGCAGTTTCCCATTCGCGCATATAGTACAGTTTAAGCCCCTTGTTGTATTGGTCGAGGGTTTCGCGGGAAATTACAAGCGACTGCGGAGTGCCTTCTTCGGCTTCGCCCTGCCAGGCTTCGTACACGGTGTAAAGACCCACGGGGCGGTCTTTGCCCTTTACGCGCACGCTGTCGGCCTTGCGGAAAATAAAATCGTCTTTGGAAACATTGTAAACAAACTCCGAAACAATAACAGGTGCGCTGTAATACTTTGTAACGCCCTCAAGACGTGCGGCAAGGTTGACGGTGTCGCCGATAACCGTGTAATCAAGCTTGTTCTGAAAGCCGATGTTGCCGACAACGCACTCCCCGTAATTAACGCCGATGCCGGTTCCAAGGCCGGGCTGGGGCAGAAAAATGCCGGAGGTGTCAACAGTCCCAAGGGTTTTCACCATGCGCAAGGCCGCGCGGACTGCGCTGGTAGAAGCGTTTTCCAGCGTTTTGGGCGCGCCGAAAATCGCCATAATTGCGTCTCCTATAAACTTGTCGATATTGCCGCCTTCGCTTATAATCTGGCGACCCATCAGGTCAAAATAGCCATTCAAAAATTCCACAAGCTCCTGCGCCGGGGTGTTTTCCGATATTGTCGTAAAACTTCTAATATCCGAAAACAAAACCGCCACAAGCCTTGTCTCCCCGTGGGTCGCCTGCGAGGATGACTTTTTTATAATTTCGTCCATTACGTCTATCGGAACGTAACGCGCAAAGGCCGTCATGGTTTTCTTTTGCCTGTTTTCCATAAGCCTGTGCCGCAAGGCGTTTGCGACAAGGCCGGATGCGGCAGAAAGAAAAACATTTATAGCCTGCAAAACCACAGGCGAAAAATATTCCTTTACGGAAGTTCCGATATGAACCGTGGCGAAACTTTCCCCGCTAGCTCCGCTAGCGCCGGCAGCGTCCCCGTTTTCCAAAGAAAGCATGATGTACGATTCGATTCTTTTGTTTTTTTCCCCGGCAGGGTAAAAATCTTTTAGCTCTTTGCCGACAACCTTGTAGTCGGAAAAACGGGTGTTAAAATCGGCAATGGCAATGGCCTTAAAATCCTCGGCGATTTCCCCTGTGTACCCGGCGTTGTTTGCGTTGTATACCAAAAGGCCGTCGTCGCCGTCCTTTATCATGATAGAGCAAATTTCGCAATTGCACACATTGTTCAAAAGCGAAAAAACCCCCTGCACGGTATCGTCTAAGGGTTTGCCTGATAGCCGGGCGAGCATTCCGCTTAATGTCGCCGCAAAAAGTTTGCCGTCCAAAAGGCTGTCCAGCGTCTCCACAATGGAATTGTCGCTTATTTTTTCCCCTTCGCGCTTAATCTGTTCAAAGTCAATGCCGGCGTTTTCGTCTAACAGGCGTTGCAATTGCGGCAAAAGCCCGTCAAGGTTTTCCGGGGATTTTTCGGCGTACAAATCCACGCCAGCTTGTAAACCCCAAAACTCGTCCCTTGTTTCGTTTATCGTAGAAAACATAACAAGGGGAATTTTCCCCGTGGAAGGCCGCGCCTTCAAAAGCCGGGCAAAGGAAGCCCCCCTAAAAAGCGGCAGTTGGGCGCTTGTTATAACAAGATGCGGCAAAAAACTGTAAACGCTTTTTATCCCGGCAAGGCCGTCCGGCGCAAGATGCGTTTTATAGCCCTGCGCGCTCAAGTATTCCTGCAATATTTGCGAAAAAGTGTCGGAACTTTCGACAATCAAGATACGCTGCGCATTGGTAGCATTTTTACTCATTAGCTTCCCCTATAAGCTGGCGGACGGCGGCTACCAAGTGGTGGTCGTTGAACGAAGACTTGTCCATGTAGCGGTTCGCCCCAAGAGCCGCCGCCCGGTTTTTATCCTCGTTGTCAACCCTGGAGGACACGACAATAATCGGTATGTCCTTTAAGGTTTCGTTTTTTCGTATGTTTTCTGTCAGCAAAAAGCCGTCCATGTTTGGCATAACAAGGTCTGTGCAAATCAAATCGTAATGGGCGCTTTTTGCGGCGGCCAGAGCCTCCGAGCCGTCTGCGGCAGTGCCTACCTTGTAGCCTTCGGCCTCGAAAATATCCCGCACGATGTCGCGTGTCGGCAAAGAATCATCAACTACCAGAATAGATTTTCTTGTGCGCTCGTAATCGACATGGCGTTTTTTCATGTCGATTGTTTTTGTGCGCCGCGCCATTTTTATAATTGTGGGAATGTGAAGCGCCGGGATCATCTCGTAATCTTCGCTTAACACAAGGCCGGAAAAAACGGCCATGCGTTCCATAAAAGAGGGCATATTTTTTAGAATAACCTGCCTCATGCTGTTTATCTCGTTTACCGCAATCGCGATTGTCTCTTCGTAAGCGTGAACGATTGCGACAAAAATCGAAGGGCCTTGCGCCGTTTTTTTTTCGTCTATGCCGATTTTCAAAATATGGTGCAGGTAAAAAAGTTTGATGATGCGCCCGTTAAACTTTATCCCAGGGCGGTCTACGATTGTGATAATTTCCTTTGTGTCGATTAACAAAACAGTGTCAACAAAGTTCGCCGGGATTATAAACTTCATGTGGCCGCAGGTAATGGGAAAGCCCATAAGGGAGGCCAGCGAAAGCGGAACGGAAATAGTAAAAACCGCGCCTTCGCCGGGCTTGTTTTGCACCGTAATGCTGCCCTTCATGCGCTCGATGTTGTTTTTCACGGCATCCATGCCCACGCCCCGGCCGGATATGTCGGTAGCGTCGTCTTTGGTGGAAAAACCGCTTTGGAAAATAAAATTGATAAGTTCCGCCTCGCTAGCGGCGGCCGCAACTTCTTTGGAAACAAGGCCTGTTTCCCCAATTTTTTTGCGTATTTTTTCCGTGTCAATTCCCCTGCCGTCATCGCTTATCGTAACCTTCATGCTGCCGCTTTCCCGCACGCAACGGATTAACAAAGATGCGCTTTCTTTTTTTCCGGCGGCGGCTCGCTCCTCTTGTGTTTCTATGCCGTGGTCTATCGAATTTCGTATCATGTGAATAAACACGTCGGATAACAGCTCTATTATGTTTTTGTCGATTTCGTTTTCCGCGCCTTCGACTGTCAGCCTTACCCGTTTGCCAAGCTCGCTTGAGATGTTAAACACATAACGGGGGTAAGCGTCAAGGATTGTGGAAAGCGGAAGCATTCGCAGGGATATTACGCTGTCATAAGCTGAGCGAATGTGGTTGCCGGCATCCAGCGCGTAATTTTTTACAAGCGAGCCGAGCTTTACCGCCGCAATTTCCATCGAGCGAAATTCGGCAAGCAGGGGGGAGTTCCAGGCAAGCTCGTTTTTGGAAAGCCGGGAAACCTGCCTTGCCGCCGTGTTTAAGGCTTCAGTGTCTTTTGCGATGTTTCTTGCGGCAATTTCCAGCGATTGAAGCGCCGCCATGTTGTGAATAATCCCGTCAATTTTTTCCAGCGCGATTCTTATGCTTTCGGACTTCGCTTCTTCTGACCTGTCCCCGCCGGCAAAATCCACGTCGCTGTCCGCTGTCATCGCCGCTTGCGGCGATGCCGCCCCCGCGCTTCCCGGCGGCAGATTGAACTCCTCGTTTGCACATAACGCGGAAAGTTCTTTTTGAAAAAGCCCGCTGCGAATGTCGTCGCTTTCGCCGTGTTTTACCTTGTTAATGCCTTCTTTAATTTCGTCAATGGCGCACAATACCAGCCGCACTGCATTGTCGTTAAAATGCACGCGCTCTTCTTCCAGAGAGGCGAACACGCTTTCCAGCGAGTGCGCGATGCCTTCTATGTGCGTGAACTCCAGCATCCGGGCAGAGCCTTTCATCGTGTGCAAGGCTCGCATAAGTTTTGTGAAATCGCTTGAAACGCCGCTTCCCGCGCCGCCTGCCGCGCCGTCCCCATCCCGTATTTCAAACAAAAGGCTTTCGACCGTTTGTATGTTTTCAGCGGCTTCCTCGGCGAACTTGCTGATATACTTTGATCTGTCAATCGCCATGCCGGTCTTCCATAAATTGTTGCGGCGGCACAACAAGGAACCGCTCAAGCTCGCCTGAGCGTTCCGTCAAAACCTGCGCGTTAGCCGCCGCCGATTCGGAGGCCCCGGCAAGCTGTTTCACCTTACGCGAAATCTCGCTAATGCCGGCGTGAATCTGCTCGCTTGTTTTAAGCTGCTGCTGGGTGGAGACGGTAATCGTCTGCGCCTCGTTAGACGTAATCTCCGCGCCGCAGCGTATCTCCATAAAAATATCTTCCAAGTCTTTGATAAGCCTGTAGCCTTCGGCAATCCTGTCGGAACCTTCCTCGCTGTACACGATAAGAAAGGAAGAGGAGCTAAGTATTTCCTCTATCTGTTCCCGGATTTGCCGCGTAAGGCCTGCGATATTGTCGGCAAGCCTGTTCACCTCTGCGGCGACAACGGAAAAACGCTTTCCCGTTTCGCTGTCTCCGCCGCCTGCCCCGCCGGCGGCCGCCACGCTTGCCGCTTCAAGGGCTGCGTTAAAGGCGATAACCTTTGTCTGGTCCGTTATCGTGTTGATCACCCGCACAATGTCGCGTATCTTGTTCACCTTGTTGCTTAGCGAAATAATGCCGTTTATGACGCTGGAGTTTTTTTCCTTAATGTCCGCCATTTTTTTTACGTTTTTTTCCAGCACTTCAAAACCGCTCAAAACATCTTCTTCCATTTTGGACGCGATGACGGCGACGCTGTTGGTTTTTTTCGCAATTTCGGCGGCAATCCGGGCGTTTTCGTTGACCGTGCCTTCGACTTTTTCTATGTTGCCTGTTTTGTCAAGATCGCCGGCGCCGCCTACACGGAAAGAAAGCGCATTGGCGGATTCCGTTACGGCCGCCGCCAGCAAAACGCTTTTTTCCCGGAAGGCCGCCACCTCTTTTGCGGCGGCGGCGGCCTGCGCTTTGAGCGCGCCGATTTTCTTCTTATAAGAACGCAGGGCGAAAGACATGACGGCCCCGGCAAAGGCGGCCCCCAAGACAAAAAAGAAAATCGGTTCAGACATAAAACTCCCTTAGCCGGCTGTCCGCGCGGCTCTTAGGGAAACACTGATTAACTCGAAGTTAATCAGTGTTTCCCTCACTCACGGCCGGAAAAATTTCCAACCGACCCCTCGGTGCGATATTTCTCGACCTTCTCCTTTAGCTCCTCCGACATACTGTTAAGCGAGTCGGCCGTTTTGGAGGTGGAAGAGGTGGCGATGACAAACTGCTTAACCCCGGCGGAGATTTCCTTAAGCGCAAGGAAGATTTGCGAAGAGGCTACTTCCTGCTGTTTGCTCAAGTTGGAGATTTGCACGGAGCGGGTTGCGACATTTTGCGAGTTGCCGACAATCTGCTCAAAATCGCCCTTCTGCTCGCTCATCCTTTCGTAGCCAATTTCGATTTGCTTGGAGCCTGAGTTCGCCGCCGCGATCAATGTTTGCGACGCTTCGCGCACTTCTTCGATTCTTTGCTTTATCTCGTGGGTCGATTCGACAACGTTATCCGCAAAGCGCCGGATTTCAGATGCGACAACGGAAAAACGCGCGCCCGCTTCGCCGGATGACGAGGCCTCAAGCGAAGCGTTGAAAGCGATAAGCCTTGTCTGATCGGCAATGCTGTCGATGATGCGTATCGCCTCGCTTATCCGCAAAATCATGTCGGAAAGATTGCGCATTTCGCTTATCGTTTTTTGGTTGTGCTTTAACACTTCTTCCATCATCAATTGGTTCGCCTCGCTTAACTGCGCACCCTTAGCGCTTAAGTCCTGGGTTTCCGATGCCAAGTTTGCAACCTCCACCGTTTTGATAGCGATTTGTTCTGACAGGTTTTTGTTGCTTTCCATCGTGCTTACAATTTCCGACACGCTTGCCGACTGTTCGTTGGCCGTCGTCGAAATTTCTTTCGATGACGATGAAATGTCAAAAACGGAATCGGCGACAACCTGGGCGTTTTGCTTAAAACTGCCGAAAGTTCCGCGCAGTTTGTTAAGAAAACCGTTGAAGGCGTACATTAAATCGCCGAACTCGTCCTTGCCCCGGATGGGCAGCGACATTGTAAGATCGTTTTCGTGAAGCCCCTTGAACAATGTGTTAAGCGATTTTACCGAACGGCTTATGTCGCGGGTGATAAAAATCACAAAGCCGATTGCCAAGATTAGCGAAACAAAAACTATGGTCAAATACAGGGCGAGCGTCCTTTGCGCCCCGGCGGCGTTTTGCTGGACTTGCATATCAAGGTGTGCGAAGGATTCCTCCCACAGTTCGGAAAGGTTCGCGTTCAAAAGCGAGAAGGTATCCATAAAATCCGCGACGCTTACAAGGTTTGTTACCCCCCAGCCCCACATCCTGTCCATCTCGCCAAGAAGCTGCGCCATTGTTTGCTCGTAACTGCTGATTCTTGCGAACAGTATTGCAAGCTCGGCCTCGCTTCGGCCGCTTTCCGTAACGGCCGACACAAGGTTGCCCGTTATCCGTTCTATGTCCGACTGCAGCAAAACACGGCTGTTTCGTATGTTCTGCCTTTCCGCGCCGGGAACCACCGAAAAGTTTATTGCATCGGGCGCGTATTCAAAAAAACTTGTCCCAAGGCGGCGGCCTTCGGAGTGCGCTATGGCAAGCTCGATATTCCACAGCTCGATTATCTCTTCGCGGCGGTGGAAGGCTTCGCGCACTTGGTTGCCCACGCCGAAAAGACGCAGAGAGGCCTCCGGGATGGCGGTAAGCACCGAGGCGACAAGGTAGTAGTTGTTCATGTCGGAGACGAGGATGAGCCGGGACTGCTCCCTGACCCTGGCGATATAGTTTACCACGGAAAAGCTGAACTCGGTAAAACGCCCGAAGATTTCCTCGTCGTCCGCGCCGACTCTTTTTAGCTCTTCCCAGTCGGCAAGAAAGGAAGGCAGCGGCCGCTCGGCCGTCTCGAAATGCCTTGCCTGAATGTCCAAAAGGCGCAGAGCGTCGGTAATCCGCCCGTCAAGCGCGGCCAGGTTCCCCGGCTCGATTCCCATGTAAACGCTTACATATTCCGGCAAATACCGCATAACCGTAACGGCAGGCCGTATCGCGTAGATTCCCTCCTGCTCGTCGCGGCTTGCCTGTATTATCGAAATTGACATGGACATGATAAAGGCCAGCATGACCCCGATGGGGATTAAAAACACCGCGCTGGAAATAATCAGCTTGGTGGAAATTTTCAGGTTCGATAAAAGCATTTTGCCTCCATTAAAAGGGTTCCCCCTCGCGTAAACTTAACAAAACCCGGCGGCCGCCAAAGGGTCTGCCGCCGGGCGTGGGGTTTTATTCGTCTCTTACAAAGTTTGTAAAAGCCCGCTTGAATTTTTCCGGCATGGGGATTTCTTTTTTCGCCATCTCCATCGCCCTTAAAAGCCAAGCCATGTTTTGAGCGGCGTTTTTTACGATTTGGTTCCCTTCAATGTCCGATTCAAGCTCTTCCCTGTCGTTGCCGTGAACTACGCCCCAGTAAAAGGACGGCACGACAATCGCCCGCGAAAGGTTAAAGTAGTTGTTCAATTGGTGAAAGGCGTTTATTCCCCCCGAGCGCCGGCAGGACACCACCGCAAAGGCGGGTTTAAAGGCCAGGCTTAGGCCAGAGTAAAACAGCCTGTCAAGAAAGCACTTGAAGTTGCCGGCAATGGAGCCGTAGTAGACGGGGGAGCCTATGATCATGCCGTCCGCCGCGTTTACTTTTTCGGCGGCCTGGTTCACAATGTCGTCAAAGGCGCATTTGCGCGGCTGTTTTGCGCACTGGCCGCAAGCGATGCAGCCACGAATGTTTTCCGCGCCCACATGGATTATTTCCACCTCGATTTCATCCCCCGGCACTGCCGCAAACTCGTCGCGCATAAGTTCTAGCGCGCCCTGTATTACGCCGTTTTTGTGCGGGCTGCCGTTAAAAGCGATTACCTTCATTATCAATCCTCCGTTATTATGGCTCTTGCGCCCCTTGTTCTTGTCGTGCGGGGCTATTACAAAATACAACTTTTATGCTAGTTTGTCTATAGCGGCATGAGCGACGGCTGGTGCCGGCGGAAAAAACAAAGTGGAAAGGGGAAAGATATGGCGGAAAAAAAAAGCGGCTACAGGGACGAAAAGGCTCCCGCGTCTCTGCAAATAATCATAACGGACAGCGAGGGCAAGGAATGGGGGCGTCTGTACGCAAACTCAAAGGATTTTAGCACCGGCTCGGTCGGCTTTTACGCAAACGGCAAGATAGCCAACCCGAACAATCCCGACGCGCGCTACCAAGCAGGCCTTACCTTCACGCTTGTCGGCAGCAAGTAGGGAGAAGGCCTCACACGGATGCACAAAGAGTTGGGAAGACCTCACACGGAGGCACGGAGAGGTTTAACCACGGAGGAGGGGAAAACGGAATTATGAAAATTCACGGCGACAAAGTGTGAGACTCTGCAACTTTGCAAAATTTTAGAAATTGGATTTTGGAAATTTCGGTATTTTATGAGAGAAAAGG
>JGI24700J35501_10930682_pt1 | contig 18554 bp, 14 predicted proteins | sample TergutTh196P1_FD_35501 | JGI IMG/M metagenome (IMG submission 35501)
CTCCAAGAACTGATTTTGTATTGAGACATTGTACAGAAAAAAGAAAAACGGGCTGACAGCGTTGCCAAAATTAGTGTGATACATATATCACATTAGCATATCTGGCAATACTGGAAGCGTGATATATATACAACGTTAGTAGGCTAAGGGTTAAGAAGTAAATGTTACGTGAACAAATTTCTGTAACAAAAAGCAACATTCAGTAAACTATGTGCTGTAAGCGCATAGTTTACTTAATAGTATTCAGAACTCGGCACTAGTCCTCATTAAAAAAAAACTCCACTTCAGCAGCCAATTGAAAATCCATGTGCCTTATTCAGGCTTTTGCTTGTATTATGACTGTAGTCAAATGGAAAAAAGTCTCATCAAATTTATGGATTACACCCGATCACCTGTTCCATATATATTCACATTATTATGTTAAATCCTCATTTTTAATACGCATTCTACCCTGTGAAATATTATTTACAATTTTTCTGATCTTTCAGTATGTTTCCACCATTTGTGTATAGTCTGAAAAATACTCTTGTAATATTAATCTCATTAAGGGACTGTTTTCTTAGAGCCCTGAGATGGTATGTCACAATTTTCAAATGAGAGTTGCCCCTTATACTGACTGAGTTATGCTCAAGTCCTTAATGGGTGGGTGACTTGTCTTCATGCACAAAACTTCGTAACAGGAACTAATTGTACTATGGCATGCAGAATGGTCACATATATGTGCTTGTCCTGCAATGTGGAGATACTCATCAGATGCGGTCTTCATGATGAACACCAGCACCATATTGTCCCTGACTGGGAATTTGTCAGAACCTAAGAATATGCAGTGACAGAATGTGTAAGTCTCTGCATTGTGTCTCCTAACATTGAACATAATCATGATCTTCTCTTATGGACACATGATGTAGACAAGTTCTTGCTGAATGCATGAGGAATTTCAGAATGTTTGTGGCTATGTTAGTAACATATTTAAACTCTGCCAACTCTTCCTCTTTATGAAAGGAAATAGTATAGTTTTATGGAGAAGAAACTGTACATAGTAGTCCTGTTTCTGTGTACCACTGTTTCAGATATAATGCTCTCTTTTATTCTTAAGATGGTAACATTGTTTTTATGTAACAATTTTAAGGAAGAATGTTTCCACATAAGTTATGATGGGCTAAATTAGACAGAAATTCATGTAATTCATCACTAACTCTTATTTTCTTTTTCAGTGATACTTCTGCATTTGCATATTAGTTGGTAGTGCAGCAGTGTTCTTAAAACTCCTGAATAATATGTTGGACATTGTAGTTGTAATAGTGTCTACTGTTCTTTTCATTTTCTAGTAATGTGTATATATCTGATTACTTGTTCAAATCTAATAGTGTGAAATACAAGTAATTGAGATAAGAGTTTACTGTTGCAGATACACTTCCATGTATACATATGTATGTATACACATACACATACACACTCACACACACATATTTATACATACATACATACATACATACATATTATGCTAAGAGCCGGGATGGTGTAGCCCTTGTAGTGACTAGGCTACAGGTTGGAGAATCCAGGGTTCAAATCCCAGCAGGGGCAAGAGATTTTCTTCTTCTCCAGAATGTCTATGCCACTCAGGAGCCCTTCTGCTGTCCTCTCCACTGGGTGCCAGGGTTCTTTCTTGGGGTAAAGTCATTGGACTGTGACCTTGACTAATTACTTCCGTCTAGTGCCAGTGTTAAGAGTGAGTGGAACAGTACCTCTGCTCGTCCTGTATGCCTTCATGGCACGTACTGGCACAAATGTACTTTTTAACTATAATGTGCATTGGATATGAACACGGAAGAGCAGTTGACTTTTTCTGTAATGCCAATGTAAGTATGTCCAGTGAAGGCAGAGTCTGGGAGTTCCAGCACTCTTATTTTATACCACAATACCAGCAACTAAATCATAAACAACCAAGATGTCGCACACTAGTTGTTAAGTGAACAGCACTTTATTTTCATTGCAACATGTTTTGACCCATGTACATTGTAATCATCAAGGAGTGTTTTTTTCAAAACGTGTAGTCAGGCATAGTATATTATAAGATTCCAGTATCCATTTTGTAGACACGCTGCTTGATCATGATTATATTATTATTTGCACAAGTAATCAGTCTCTTAGATACTGAACCTTGTGTTCTATTAAAAAATGGTATATATATATAGTAAGTACAGTATTCTGATTCTGTTTTCTTCCAGATTTGCTTCCTAAAATAAACCAATAATCACTCATCAAACAGTTGTGTTTTATGATTGATTATTTGTTTATTATTGTTGTTAAATGTGAGGGGATAAATTACTTCATGGATTTGTACGATAATTGCAATGAATACATTTTCCAGGTTTTATTCCATCAGTAATCATACAACTTTGTTCATACTTAAAGTTATGGGAACTGTAAACTTTGTGATCAGTATATTTTCCACATTTCATTACATCATTATTCCTACAGTGTTATTCATACTTAGAGTTACAGTGGTGGCATACACCTCGTTTGTAGTATTTATTTTGTATAATTTTTATGGTGGGCTTTAGAAAAAGAATTACAACAAACATTTGTAGTTCAAGTAATTCCCTGTAATAGAATCTGCAAGGACAGAGAACCATCACATGTACCAGACTGTATAAGTGTAAGTCTTGTGGTTGCTTGGAAGATGAATTTGAACTTCACAGAAAGTGAATGCCTTTTGGCTATCCTATTACCATGGTCTTTCACGTACTTTATCACATGTAATTTTGAACCTACATTACATGTGTCCATAAAGTTCTTTTCCTATTTTAAAAATTTATTACGTGGATTACCAAAACAGATGGAAAATACTATTTGTCTGTTGCAAATTGTTCCTTAACTCAAAAGGTTTGTGTGATTTAGTCCACTTCAACATGAAGACCCATAGTGGCCCCCATTACATCAAGAAGCTAGTCCAATTTTGCCCATGTATGGGACAAATTTTTTTTTTTTTTGCCACACTTTGGATTTCTCTGGTCATTTTTGCATGAAAGGTTGAATTGTTATCCACAGATATACTTTAAACATATCCCCACAAGAATAAATCCAAGGTTATGATGTGAGGGGAGCATGTGGTCCAGGAGATCTGATTCATCCACCATGAGATATGTGACATAATGAGGCTTGTTTTGTCCCACCAAGTACAAATCATGTTACAACACCATTTTGCCTCCACTGAAGGCAGGATTCTCAGTAGCTTTAAAGGTCATACTGAGGCACTTTTGGACCATAAGATACAGGAGAATTTTATACATTATTTTCCAGGAAAGGAGTGGTCTCACAAATATGGTATATTTTTGTGTAAGGTTGGCTTCAGGAAAAAATACAGTGTTCATGATCCACACCCTGTTTAATGATACAAAACATGGCTTTGGAGAGACATTCAGATTGGCGTTTTCCACTGGAATGGTTTAAAAATTGACATATTAACCATCAATCAGATATTTATGCACATATAGTCAAGAGTGTACTGTATGAAGATAGCAAGCTTTATAAGAACTATTATAAATTAACCATATGAATGAAGCAAGACAGGCCTACTGTTAATATTCTAGCTCTGTTTCATGATTTGTAAATTAATACATGGAAGTTGGATGAAACATTTTTCGATTTGATACAAGAGTAACGGCAACTCAGGCATTTTAATTCTCACTTAATATATGCCTATGGGGTGCATCATGCAGGGTTCAAAACCCAGAAGGCACAAGAGGTTTTTCTTTTCTCCAGAACGTCCAGACTGGCTCTAGGACCCACTTAGCTTCCTATTCAGTGGATGCCAGGGTTTTTTAATGGGTAAAGTTGCCAGCACATGACATCAAACATGCATTTCCAGCTAATGCTGAGGTAAAAAAAGGAGTGGAGCTATATCTTGACTCCTGTATGCCTCTTTGGCATGAACTGGAACAAACATGCCTTTTCTCCCTTAAAAATTCTGTTGTGCTGTCATTTATGTATTATTTTCCATTGTATAGACAGATGTGTTATGTAGCACTTTAGATAAAATTATGTGTCTTGGCATGACATTCATCTTGCCAAATTTGAAGTGTATAAATGATCAATGGTAACAGGAACAAATTTGTATATTTTCCAGTTGCCAGATTATTACTTACTGTTAATTATAATGGTTACTTTAAAAGTTTCATTGTTTGCTTGCAGGTCTTTTCAGAGCCTTGTTGCAAATTGCAGAGTTTCTGCTTTCGTCAAAAAGAGTTACTTGATAGGTGAAGTTGTAAAATTGGACATGTATATTTTTACCCAGTTTATGAGATTATTTTAGTGATTTGTATGAATAAAATTTTTCTTTCCACCGTTCTTTCTTTGTGTGAACAAGGTCTAAGTTTTGGTCAGGTCTTGTTAAAATGATGGGAGTTAGTTTTTCTTCTTCACTGCTAACTTACTGTGGAAATATTCAAGATCGTGAAGGGTTTCTGTTTTGAGTAAAAAGCATTGGTAATGATAGAGGTATCATTTGTGAGAACTTACAAGTTAGCCTTGAAAGATTTCAATAATATAAGGGAGGCTACACACCAGTGCGCCAGGGACTAGAAATTGTTTGCACGGTACATTTGGAAATTTTGGTGCATTTTTGTAATTTTGTTTTATTACATTTATTGCAATTACAAATATACTGTAGAATCTTGAGCAGTTTTGTATAAAAGACAAGAGTCATGAGAGCTAAAACATAGGTTTCCTTAAAGATACAGCTGGGCTTTTTTTTTATCATCAGCTTCACCATCCTCTTCTCTGTAACCTAGGTTTTCTAAACACTATGAGTATGAGAAGAGAAATTGACTTTAATGTAGAATACACATAATGTGAGAAATGTACACATGTTATTAACTCAGTACATTTTAAACCTAGAATTTTTTTTTTATTTATTGATTTACAATTTTGGCTATGGCATTTGCAGTTTTTACATCTGACATACTGGTGGCAGCTTACTTCCTGTTGTGTCTGTTAAAAGGTATTATCTTATTCTTGATATGATAATGAGGTATTATCTTACACATTTTAATTCTAGATGTCAACAGTAACAAACTTGGCACAATCACAATGGTTGTTATTCTGGTGGTGGTGGTGACATGCGTCTTCAGTTGCTTTACACTAATGGCTGTTTGCTACAGGTACTGTACCACGTGATCCACATCAGCATTCACCATCACACTTCGCTGACAACAATAACATAGCTCTCTGTATTTATGTGTTTTTCAACAACAACTGTCCAGTAAAGCTTCCCTGAAGTTGTAGTCACATTTGTCTAGTTTCTCATGATGCAAGAATTTGGACTTAAGTAACACAAAATATTTTATTTAATTTCAGGTTTGTATTTAATAATGGGGTGTCAAGTATAACCAACTAAGGCTTTTAATGTCTGTCCTACATTTGTATATGTCAGCTATTTTGCTGTTTTCAGTTTTTATTAATACCTCCAACACATCCTGCATTTAGTCTTCACCTAATAGCTGCAGCCTTAATGTATTCATAGATTTCTCCAGCCTTATATAAATTTGTCTTTCAAAAGGTCTTAATTAAAAATACCAGATATAAACTGTTGGAACTGTCATCTAAAACACAAATTTTGTAGTCCACTTTGATCCGTTATGTTTATGCTCCTCATTTCATTTGACATCTCATTTTATCACATGCGTAATTTCTAACACATTAAACACGTAGTCATGTAATAACGGAGTTCTGAAGGAGTGATTGGACGTAAGGGAAAGGAAATGACAAAATGCCCAAGAATGTTGTATAATGTGGAGTCGCATAACTTGTACTTTTTATCAAACATGTGGGAAGATCAAAAGGTTTCCACAGTTCAGTCATATCGATATAACTGCTCTTCCTGTTAAATTGAGGGGGCGGATTTCTCAGGGACAGACTGTACACTGTCTATGAAGCAAACTCGAACAGGTTGAGACATGTTAGTAGGCCACTGTTGGCCATGGAGTGAAAGTGTGTCACCAGTGCTTTTAGTAACACTGAGCTCTTTGAAGAGCAATGCACACAGCAGATATCCTATTGAAGATTATTACTAAGGATGAATCTTGGTACTTTTCCTGCGATCCTCTGAATGACACACCATCACATCACCTGAAATTAGAATCTCTGGCTTACAAAATTTCAGCACAAGGTTAATACTTAATTAATTTTGACATCTTTGGTGTGAAGCATTAGGAGACTTCCTAGTAGAATAAATGGTGAATGCAAGTTTTTGTATTGAAGATCTATAGCACTGGATGAATGCCGTTTATCCACAGAGGGCAGAAAAATTGAGTAACAATTGGTTCCTGGACTCTGGTAGTGCACCTTGTCACACTTCCTGCACAATGCAGCAGTTTTTGGAGAATAACCAAATTCCAACCATCCCTAAACCATCGTATTCTCCAGATCATGTAACTTACAGTGGTTCCCAAGACTCAAGATTAGACTCAGAGGTTTTCCTTTTGCATCTGTAAAAGAAAATCAACACAATGCAACTACAGGCTTACAGCAGTACCGCTACAAAACTTTTCAGAGGTTCTTCCAGCAATAGCAGGACTTTTAGAGCAAGTGTTTATATGTGGGCAGGCAGTACTTTGAGGATGACTAGGTTAAGCCATGTACATAGCATTTTTACTACAGATTTATGCCTGAGTTCCAGAAACATTTTTATCTTTCCACATGTTATTGGGATGGGATGACCAAATTACAGTGCATGAAATACACAGAGCATGTTGAATGCAAAGAGGAGATGAGAAACTCACACAAAAGCTTAGTCAGAAAACCTGAACGACAAGACTATGCAAGGCTTATGCAGAGATGGGCAAATAATATTAAAATGGATCTTAAGAGAGTGCACTAATGTGAAGTGCATTCCTCTGGCACATTGTAGGGATCAATGCCAAGTTCTTGTGACCACAGTGATGAATATTATGTTTTACAAAAAGTGAGGATTTAAGGACTAATGTAGCAATGATTAGCTTCTCAGGAAGGACTCAGCTCCTTGCAGTTAGTTAGTTACAGCGCTGTCTGAAACATTCTATTGTTTCATTATGTGAAGTAATCCAGCAGCAGAGAGATTATTTATATTTCCTTATTTTACATATTTTCAAATTATTTTAGCTAGTTTTACAACAGAAATCAAGCATTAAATTTTTCCAAGGCTCAAATTATAATTGGGGAAAGTATGCAGCTAACATCTTGGATTTTAATCATTCATAATTGTATAAGGCTTTTCTGCACCTTCCTTTACTTACAGTTGTTTTTGCCAGGTATCTTGTAGGATACTGATTTATCAACTGCACCTTTGGCCTTACATACATTTATTCTAATTGCTACCTGAATTATAATTCAACATATGCAGAATTGAGCAGCCTAATCTTTTTCTTTTTGTGGATTTTTATGCTGTTGTTGATATCCACTGGGAAAGTAATCACTGTACATTGTGAGAATCATAGTTGATAAGTGCACCCTGTAGGTAAAAAACATAGTCTTTTATGTTAAACATCAGGTATTATGTATGGTAACCATTGTGTTGTAGAAGAGTTGAGGCAGTTTGTGTGTATTGAATTAGAATTTTGTTGATGTTATGGGGTTACTTCTTTTTCATTTTTATTACATTAGTATGTTTTAATATCTTATGATCTTTTCTTTATATTCTCCCTCCACCATAAAGTTATGGGATTCAACTTTGATTCATTCCCAGTGCCATAATTAGAGAACTGTTTCTTAATTGCTTACATAAATTATTGTGATAATGACAAGGCAAGCAGTTGTATCTCACATGAGGATCAGGTGCTTCTGCTGGTTATGAATAACTTGAATCCTGCAAAGTCCTGTGTTGGAACAGAAATGAGGTGTGACTACTCTCAGTCACATCCTTATTCTGTAATTCATAATGCCGTAAAACTGACAAAAGAAAATCTGTCAATTTTCCTGGGTTGTAATTTTACTGGATATTAAGTTTATATATTGATTGATATTGTTCGTTCAGTGACTACTAGTTTTGTTCTCAGAGATGAACACAGAATCTACCCAGGTGTGTATGTAGCTTTTCATAACTAAATAGAATAACGTGTCAAAGAAGGTAATGTCCATTGCCTGAGAGTTAAGAATCATCGGATCCTTTAGGTCCATAGTACACCGTATTAAATACTTGTTGAATCCATCACTGTTTGTCCTGAGAAAACAGACAACTCTTAAATCAAAGCAGATGTACAAACAAAGAACAGAAAATTGTATTTTCATTTTCATATTTCTTAAGATCCAGTGTAATCATACAGTCAAGTCTGAAAATATGAAATGTTTCCATAATTAGTCCTGTAACGTACATGCAATTTCAGAGCCTTGCCATGACCTGCTATCGTTAACAACAATTATGTTAAGTTAACAGTGTTTGTAGGACTATAATCAGTTTTGACAGTTTTTTTATATTTTGAGGTATCATAAATAACATGTAACGAATGGAATTTATTTGCTAACAAACAATTTATTTTAATATTGTTCTCATAATCCCCTCATATGGAAACCAAATAGCCCTCTTACCATTAATGTCATATGCAGATGTATATCAGCGGTGGTACTTTGATTAATTGATATTTGATTATATTTTGCCATAAAACACATTTTCATGTTCTTGCATTCAAGAGAAATTCAGCTATGTTGATTCTGCTTCAGAAAATTCCTGGGTTATGGTGTAGACTGGAGTTGTGTTTCAATCAGGTGGTGTAGAGAAATGGGCATGTGAGCAAGACATGGTATGTCCTCAGATTGTGTATGGTTAAGACTGCTTCCAGATGTGGAGGATAGCTGTAAATGTAGTAAATGAGTAGCTGCATACAGAACATAGTGGGTCATCCTCCAGCTGGGTTTGGGTGGGCCTAACATCAATTCACTTTGAAAACAAACACAACTTTGCAAAACATTACACAAAACCGCACACCTGGGTAAGTTCTTTGAAATGATCTGAACAATGGAAATTAATAAGCAGTCTGAAGTTTTCATGGGAACTGTTTGCAGTAAAACTCCTTTGGGCTGTCAGCCATATCAGATGGCTGAAAAGCAATAAAGCAGAGTTTCTAAACCCATCTCTATTTTCATCAACATCCCTGATGATGGGGATGGAGGTGGTTTATGAAACATAGTTTGCTCACCATATAACCACCTAGTGTGGCTAACAGCCCAAACCATTACAGTGTAGACTGCATAAGCCTTTGAAATGTTGGTTTACTTGAACACCTGATCCAACTGTGTGCCTGAGAGGATTTTGTAGAATGGAAACTGACATGAAATTTGAAACTTTGAATGACTGAGATCTAAGGTCAGGATTCTTTAAGACAACAGCAAAATTTAATGTAAGTGCAGCTCAGATGGGATAAGGATGGCTGCAAACCAGTAGACATTTCATACATTTTAAGGTCTAATTAATGAGGCTTATCTAATAGGGTTAGGATCTGCTTTCACATATAGGGATCTTATCGTCCTTTATGGAATAGAGTTTGTTAGTGACAGGATGTATAATATTAAAAGTTGCTGGAATGATATCCTCATGAAAGAACATGCCCTTAACTGAGTATAATTGGTGTCCAATCTTTCATTTGGCTGAATTTTGTACTGCCCAGTGTTTGATGTTTTTTTAAGGGAGTAACTGCCAATAAGTAAATAAGCAACCAGAAGAATGTATTGTGCTGGTAACAAACCTCAGATGGAGGATCTGTCTTAGAATTAAACAGTATTAGACTGAGTGGAAAAAGGAACTTGAAATGAATCTCAATTAAAAACTGCAACAGTGCTGATACGTTACATTTGTAGCATACTGATGCGGAATTAGTGAACATTTCAGTTAGTTCATTTTCATTAATTAATTCATTCATTCATTCCGTTGGCATGTGCAGAATGTGACGATTCGTTGCCATTCTCAGGAGCTTCTTCCATTCCTGTCTGTTATATATCCTTTCTTTCCACCCTTTTCCACCAACTAATCTTCCATCCTCCCTCACCCCATCTTGCCATCTATTTCTTGGTCTACCTCTCAGCCTTGTTGTTTCCAAATTCATATATAATACTTTTTTGGGAATTCTATTTTCTTCCATTCTCTGTACATGCCCAAACCAACGCACTCTATTTAACCTTATTGTCTCTGTTATAGTGGGTTTTTTAACAATTGCATAAATTTCTTTTTGGTTAATATTCTCCAGTTTTCTTTTACATTTTCGTATACTGGGCTTAAGATTCTTCTATACACTTTCCTTTCAAAAATGTTTGTTTATTTTCTATCTCTCTTTGTCAGTATCCAGGTTTCTGATGCGTATGTTAAAGTTTCGTATATTATTGTGTTCTTTAGTCTTAATTTTAGTTTTTTAGATATATTTTTATTTCTAAAAAATTTTGTAGCATAAAGTATGTTTTGTTAGCATTTTTTATTCTTTGTTTTAAATATATTTGGTGATTGTTATCTTCATTGAGTATAACACCTAGATATTTAAAATTTTCCACTCTTTCAAATGTATACTTTTTTATTGTTAATTGTCCTATTTTATTTTGTTTTGAACTGCTTTTCCTTTCCACTATCATATATTTTGTTTTTCCTTGATTTATGTGTAATCCTAACTTTCTGGCAATGTGTTCTATTGCTACAAAAAGTTGTCTTATTTCTATTTCATTTCTTCCAATTAATACAATGTCATCTGCATATGCTAACACATTCAATTGTTCTTTACAAATCTTTATACCACTAGGAACCATTTTTGTACTTTGTATCACTTTTTGTAATGCTAAGTCAAATAATATTGGTGATAGAGAGTCACCCTGCTGCAATCCTGTTTTATTTTTAAAAAAGAATGACAGGGTTCCTTCTATTCTAACAGCACTTCTTGTCTTTTGTACACTTATTTTACACATATTTATCAGTTTCTTAGGAATTTTAAATTCTTCCATACATTTCCATAGCATGTCTGTATGTAGAGAGTCATATGCCTTTTGAAAATCAAGAAATAAATATTGTACACTCTGATTATATTCCCATATTTTCTTGTTTACTATTTTTAGTACAAATTTGTTGTCAATTACAGATCTTCCATCTCTGAATCCATTCTGATAGACCTCGGTAATCTTTTTAATATATGGTTTACTTTTTTCCAAAGTTATAGTTGCCAAAATTTTGTAAGCTGCATTTTCTAATGTAATTTCTGTAATTCTGACACCTAATCTCCTTTTTTGTACATAGGAATTATTATTGTTTCTTTCCATTCTTCAGATATTCTTTCCTCCTCCCAAATTTGTCTTACTAGTTCATAAATTCTATTCAATAGTTTATTTCCTCCATATTTTATTAATTCCAGTTGTATTCCCTCAGTTCCAGCTGCCTTGTTATTTTTTAAATTTCTCATTGCTTTTTTATGTCTTCTCTACTAAGTTCTTCTACTTCAAGTTCATTAATTTCTCTATTTCCTATTTTAATTAATTCCTTTGGTCCTTCTGTGTATAGTAATTTATCAAAATATTCTTTCTATATTTCTGCTCTCTCTTTCGTAGTCATTCCCAATTCTCCTTTTTTGTTCCTATTCATGTTAAATTTTTGTTGTTATCCTTTCTTAAATTGGTTTATTGTTTGATACATTTTCCTTGTGTTATTATACTTTAATCTTCTTCTATTGATTCTTCTGCATTTTTAATGTATAACTTTTTCTTATTCCTAATTATTTTGTCTGCTTCTTTTCTTTTATGGTGATACTCCTGCTCTTCATTCTCCCTTCTTCCTTTTATTAATCACGTTTCTCTTGCTTTCTTCATTTGTTCTATTGCAATTTTGCATTCCTCATCATACCTTCTATTTTTTAATGTTTCTGTGCTTTCATCCTTTTCTATTAGCTGCTGTTTTGTTTCCTTGATTATTGCTTTAATTTTTCATTAATATTATTGTCAGTATTATCTTCATCTTCCATATTTTCCAATATTTTGAGCCTATTATTATGTTCTGTAGCATATTCTTGTTTCCACTTTGAATTTTGAAAAAATATTCACAATTTTTTTTTTCTCATATATTTCTTTTCAGTCTTTACCCTTAATTTCACTTTATAGTTTATCTTCAATAAGTTGTGATCTGATCCACTGTCTGGTCCCCTTAGTGCTCTGATGTCTGTTATTGCACTTCTAAATCCATTACTAATTAAAACTTTATATATTTGATTCGCTGTCCTACCGCCTGTTAAGTACCGTGTCTCTTTGTGGATATCTTTATGTGGAAATGTTCTATTTCTTACATTAAAACCTTTAAATATTGCAAATTGAATCTTTTTATTCTGTCATTGTTGGTTTCATTATACAAACTTTCATTGCCACTGGTGGGTTTGTTTATGTTTTCTTTACCAACTTTTGTATTAAAATCTCCAAGTATTATTTTGATGTCTGAACTAGCTAGTTGATTTATATTTTGCTCTAATAAATTGTAAAATTCTTTTATCTATCGTTTTTTCGTTTGTTGGTGCATGTACCTTTATCAAGGTACAGGAGAACCATTCAGCTTTTAATCTCAAATGACATATTCTTTCGTTTATAATTTTAAAGGCTTTAACATATTTTAAAAATTCTCCTCTTACATAAATTCCTCAGCCAAATACATGTTTTTTGCTTTCTGAACCCCTATTAAATCATGTAAAGTTATCATTTTTTTTGTATACCACTTCCCAGTCATGTTTCTTACAGTGCTATTACGTCAAAATGTAACTTTGACAGCCCATTACGAAATACTTTTAGTGCTCCTGACCAGAATAAGCTTCTTACATTCCATGTTCGAATATTCATGTTCCTTTTCCACATCCATGTTTCATCATCATTTATCTCCTTCTTCCAAGGTTCCTTTGAGAAATTCGTAACCATGGATTCTTTTACGTAGATGGGGTGTTAGCCAGTCGTAAAACCTTCAACCTCAAGGGCCAGGATTTTTAATCAGGGTTTACTCCTTTATATGACTTGCTTTCACCACAGCTTCCCGAGTATCATCTACCCTTGGTTTGATTTCGGAGTGTCCTAGGAGGGTTGCAACCAAGCTCAACAGTCCCTCCTACCCTATCTGATAGACCCTTATGATTGGGTCCATCAGCCCCCCTTGCTCTGTCTGCTCGGTGACCTAAGCTGCCGAAGGGGTTGGTTACCTCAATAAGAATAAGATGGGTTTCTCACCTTAACAGGACCCACCGCTAGTAGGTGAGAGTGGAGTAGGAGTGGAGAGGTTTGTAGATTTTCATATTTAAGTTAGTTACATCTTGTAAAGATGTTGTAATGGTAAAATATTTGTAGAAATAGACAAGGAAAGATACATTTCTAATCACTCATGCTCTTGCTGCAGTCACTAGAAAGTTTTATTAGTCTGTTTGCAAGAATGCGGTGTCTTTATTTATAAACATATCAATACATTATATGGTGGAACTGTGTTGAGACAATGATGTAATGTCAGGATTTTTTCTTCACTAAAACTGTATTAGTTCATTCCATGGGAGCTCTGCTTGGACAGTTGTTGAGAATTACATAGCAGTTTAGATAAAAAGAAGTATCAAATAGATTAGAGTGAAGTAGACTTTATGTACTGTTTCTGGAAATATTGGTGCATATTACATATGTTTAATGTTTTTTTGTAAGAATCAGTTGCACCATATGTTCTCTTAGAAATGACTTCATACGTAGACCATGATATAGTAGAAAAGGTCTTTAATATGATAACTTTCCTCCAACATATTTTATTTAATTATGTCCACTCCTCTTTTTATGAGGACATTTTGGATAAAAGTGAGTCCATAAATACGTTACCTTGATGTTGACCGTTCAAAACTGTTGTCCTTTTGCAGTGGCTTGACCCCAGTCCCTTATTTCAACCACTTAGTTATGTTGGATGTTGTTATGTTTTTGTGTTAGATACAGCTACAGAATGAAAACATTAATCACATTTCTCTTGGAGTTGCTTGTTTGTTGTCTACTTGCAGTGATGACATGCCCATCTGTACATCCTTTACGTGCGTTGGCTCGTTCGTGGCACATGCTTACCTGATTATATTGTTTGTGGCTTTCATGTTCAGTGCATATTTCATGGTTCATTCATATAAGTGAAATGCGTAGCAAGTATATACTGGCCTTGTATATCCAATGTTCACCTCTTTTCATCATAACATCATTACAGAAATACTAAAAATGTGTATAGTTTTCTTGTGCCTATGTTTTCTTTCTCATACTTATATTTAAATAATTAAAAATTGAGACTGGGAAAGCAGTTATATGTGAAGGGAATCCGAAATTTAAGTTTGAGAATCTGTTAAACATTTAATTTTAAGATAGGAATTTCAGTATATTCAAAATTACCGTGTAATATGTATTAAATTGTCTGTTTTGTGTTGTAGGCCTACTTGTAAGTGTGTACTTGGCCAGTTTTATACATAGCTCACTTAAATTATGTAACCATGTTGTTTCTAATAATGCTGCAGTTGCTGTGTAATATTTCTGTGTATGTTGTATTGTTGTGTGATGTATTATTATGCTAAGTATGTGTAGTTTATTTATACCAAACACTGTTTTCTTTTCTTGTAGTAAGAGGTTGCAGTATTGTTTTTGATCAATCTTTGGAATTGTTGATGTGCAATGTTGATTAATTTCATGATGCATCACATTTGCTGATCTGTGCTTTTCTCTTTTTTCTCTTTTTCTTTTTTTTCTTCTCTCTGTCTGTCTGTCTGCATGCCATGGCTGGATCGCTGGGACCTGTATTCCAACCAAACATCATCTAACGTCTGTGCTACCAATCACCGACCAATTGATCTTGCGACCATTTGGCAATCATCCAATCATCGGAAACTATGGATTATTTTTTACACAAAACTAAATATATTTGTGCCCATACACTAAATATTATTGAACACAACACATTAATGCCCTGACTGCATCTCACCTGTTGCCTGCTGGTTTGATCTGCATCAACTGTGAGTGACTTCCAATATTCACTAACAAATGGTCAACAAAATTTTAAATTTTTTATGAATTTTGTAATTATTTACTTTTTTAAATAATTGGGATGAACGTTATGGTGATACGTATTTGCAACATTTGTGTGTTCATTTCTTCTGTGTCATATTAAAACATGTACCAAATTTTGTTTTAATGTTTTCTTCATTGTTTTGTTCATGGTACTGGATACTACTCTCAAAACATTTTATGACACAAATATTTCCTTGCCTTCCATGGGGTCTTATAATTTTGAATTTTTTTTCACGTTTTATTTACTTATGATTTTGAACATTTGATTGTGGACTACTGCCAACTGCCCAAACGTGTACTATTTTACTTATTGAATACCATTGCTAAATTTGTGTTAATGCTTTTACAATAAATTAAATAATATTTCATCATTCAAATGTGATAAATCTCGATTTTTGCGGATCATGTATTAATTTTTCAATATCTGAAATTGTACAGAGAGCTACCATAGTACTAACACAGTGTTCCTTGTTGTAATGCTGATGTCGGTGGTAGGGGGGGTTTTCATAGTATTTGCTCTGATGGCTCTCTGCTACAGGTCAGTCGTAGTACACAAAAACTTCTCCCTGTGCCTCAGGTTAGTGAGCAGAAAACAAATCAGCAGCAGGTAGTTTCTCATGTTCAGTTGGTATGTCTTCTTCTTTTTTAAATTTATTGTAAGCAAGCTCATCAGGTCTGGTGTTCTTAAACATGGAGATTTGAAGAGTACTTGTGTAGCTATTAGGGTCATATATTGTAATATTAGTGGAAATAATTTCCTTCACAGTTTATTTTAAAATGAGACTGATATACCCTCTCAAATTGAGAAAATTTTCTGTGTATTACAGAGGTTTCTTCGTAGCTAAGCTATATAAACTGATACTAATTTTGTCCCTCTTGCACCTACTTTAACACAATAACCAATTATTGTATTCATGAGTGAGAGTTAAATTGTCTAATATTATAATGTTTACAGTTCAGAAGAGAGACTGTTCATGTATTTGTCTTATATGATTAGTTTTATGAACTCTCCTCATTTTTGTAAATATATTCTGATTTTTTTTTATTTCAGCATAAAATTTTATTTTAGCCTATACTGATTGATTTGTGCTTCATTATACATGCACATATTTTTCTTAAGATTATAAATCTGTCAGTCATTACAGGTGTAAGCCTAGTGCTGTGCAGAATGTTAAATGTGAAATGCTTATGTAGATTACAGTTTTGGTATTTAATATTTAGAAAGCAGTGTGATCTTTACAAAGCCAGTAGTAGTATAAAAGTGTGATACATTCTTTATGTTAGTTATCTCGTTGAGTTTATCACTAAACCAACCACACTTATTCAGAATAACACAACACAGGTGTATTTTAATTCAATTGTTTACCTGTACGTGTATGCTATATGTTTCAGCCTGTATGAAGTCAGTCCATAAATTGTTCGAACTTTTGATTTAAGGCGCCAACGTGAGGATGGGACAAGGTCCTGCTGTTTGCGCTGCGTAGCAGTGAGTTTCCTTAGGCAAGTGCCACAAACCAGATCATTCTAGTATGCTTAATCGTTGTGCCATGTGCATTAGAGTGAACGCGTGTCTTGCCTGCTTGGCAAACTTTTTGTCAATTAAGACTGGGTTATTTTCAAGAGCAACGTGTTTGTGTGAAATCTTGTTCAAAGTTAGGGAAAACGGTTTTGGAGACTTTAGAAATGTTAAAACAAGCGTTTGGGGATGAAGCCATGAGTAGAACACATCCATGAGTGATACAAACATTTTAAAGAGGACTGAACTTCAGTTGACAATGAACGTTCAGGACAACCTTCAACATCAGAAAATGAAGAAAACATCCCAAAAGTTTGGAAAGTGAATCATTCCAATCGTCATTTGATATTCGTGAAGTAGCAGAGGAAGTTGGAATATCAAAAGCACATGTCATGGGATTCTCATGGAAAAATTTGGGCATGCCTTGTGTTGCAGCCAAATTTGTGCTGTGCCTGCTGAAGAAAGATCAGAAACAAACTTGTGTTGATGTCAGTAAAGAGCCTATCGACTGTGCAAATGCTGACGAAATCTTCATAAAGAATATCGTCACAGGTGATGAAACTTGGGTATACAGCTATGTTGTCGAAACAAAAGTGCAGTATTCGCATTGGGTATCAAAAAGTCACCCAGACCCAAACAAACACGTCAAGTTCAGTCCAATGTGAAAGTGATGCTGACTCTGCTTTTTGATTGTGAGGGCATAATTTATCATGAATTTCTACCTCTTGGCCAGATGACAAAGAGAGAATATGATGAAAAGGCTGAGAGAGGCCGTGAGGAGAAAGAGATCTGATTTGTGAAGGGGGAAAAAATCATTCCATAATGCCAACGCTCTGGCACATTCTTTCTCTCCAATAATGTGATTTTCTCACAAAAGATGCGGCAACATTCATCCCACAGCCTCCATACTCACCAGATCTAGTAGCAGCAGACTTTTTTCTCTTCACGACAATGAAATCCCTATTGAAAAATGATGATTTGAGTCTGTCGAGGATATTAAAGAAAATTCACTGACAGAGCTGTGCACTATTCCAAGAGAGGCATTCCAGGAATACTTCCAAAACTGGAAGACACACTGGGAGCAATGTATAAAAAGTGGAGGAGAGTACTTTGAAGGGGTCAAAGCCCCATAGCTCCAAAGTAAGTGAGAAAATGGTTTATTTAAATTGTTTGGGATCTTTACTGTCAGACCTCATACATATATTTTAAATTATTTTGGTCTTATATATTGTACGTTTTATATTTTAACATTTTAAAAATACTGACTGTAAGAAGGGGCCACTTGGTTTTTTATTGTACAAAGGTGAGTCAAATGAAAACCTTAAATATTTTTTATCTCATAATTTATTGAACACATAAGGGACACAATGACATCATTTTTCTACATAGTCTCCATTGCGTTCCATACAAGTATTCCAGCGCTTTGGAAGTGCTTGGATGCCTTTAGAAAAAAAGTCTTTTGGCTGAGAGTGCAGCCACTTGTGCACCGCCTGCTGCATCTCTTAGTCGCACTTGAAAGACTTGGCTCCCATCGCCTCTTTGAGTGGTCCAAAGACCTGAAAATCACGTGGGGCGAGGTGTTGCGAGTACGGCGGATGTGGATGACACTCAAAGGACAGATCTTGGATTGTTGCAACAGTTGAATGGGCAGTATGGGGCCAAGCATTTTCATGTTGCAACACAACACCTGAACTCAGAAGTCCATGTCGTTTGGAATTGATTGCAGGATGCAGGTGATTCTTGAGGAAATTTGCATATGTTGCACTGGTCACAGTGTTCCCCCTGGGCATGTAGTGCTCCAAAATTACTCCTTGTTCATCCCAAAAGAGAGTCAGCATAACCTTTCCGGCAGATGGTTGTGTGAGGAATTTCTTCGGTTTTGGTGAGGAGGTATGGCGGCATTCCTTGCTCGCTTTCTTGGTTTCTGGCTGGTGGTAGTGGACCCAGGTTTCATCTCCAGTAACAATTCTTCCTAGAAAGCCATCACCTTCTGCTTCAAAGC
>JGI24700J35501_10930681_pt1 | contig 18551 bp, 17 predicted proteins | sample TergutTh196P1_FD_35501 | JGI IMG/M metagenome (IMG submission 35501)
CTGTTATGGCTTGTACTGCTTTTGCACAAGCCATAATTTTGTTTTTGGGAATAGGCTTGGCGGTTTTTACCGAAAGCATTGGAATATCGCCGCCATGCACCCGCACCGAGGTTGCTATGTTGCGGGTTGGGTTGGTTATTTCTTCCTTTGCGTAGGTTTCGCCTATTTTGCAGGCTTGCCCTTTGACGGTTATGTTGGTTTTGTCGGTTTGCTGGCTTTCTACTGTTAGTTCGCAGCCTAGCGGACAGCCAATGCACGTTATAATGTCAACACAAAGCATCTCGTTATTCATTTTTGTAATCTCCTAAAATATCAATTTGGCACATCGCCATTGTGTTAAGTGCCTCTATGTGGCTTTTTGGCGTTACACCCGCGCAACAATCGGCATTTACGGCTATTTGCACGGTTGGCAACATATTTTTCAGCATTATCGCATTAGAAACCACGCAAACATCTGTGCACAAGCCGATAATCTCAATTTTATAGTCAAAAGATACGTTAATATCGTGGTCAAAAGTTAGCAGGTTTTGCTGTTCTTGCGGTGGGGTATAGCAATATTCTTCCAAAAAACGTACCAAAGCGGTACTGCCAAAAACTGGCTTTTTTATTATGCTATCAGGAATCTTATCTGTGGTGCGTTTGGTGGAATTGTTTTGCCACGCTGTTATAACGGGCTGGCTGATTTGCCAGCCGTGCGTGTCTTTAATGCAATGCTCCACGGGCAATTTTTTGCCCTCGGGCGTTTGCAAGTAGTTTGGCGGGTGCGTATCTTGTGTAAACAAAATAAGTTCGTTTTGCGAGTCCGCTATCCTTTTAACAACGTTGGGAACAATCGCAACCGCCTGTTGTGTGCCTAAACTGCCATCGATAAAATCGTTTTGCATATCTACAACAATTAAAATTTTGTTCATAATTTTAGCCTTTCACATATTGGATTTTTAGGCGTTTTTCCTGAAAAATAGCCCTTTTATGTTGCTGTTGGGTTTTTTAGTAGATGCGTTTATTATCAACTCTTCCAAAAAGGCGAACATTGCAATAACGCACAAAATAAGCAACAATATGTTTATGTTTAGCAAGAGGTACAATAATGGGAACAAGAACAACGCAAAAGCGATAAATTTGTTCGCATATGTATGTAATACAAGTATTTCCCTAAAGCGGATAAACCCAACCGCTATTGAAATAAAGCGTATTGCCAGCAACAGTGCAATCCAAGCGATAAATACTGGCGAAAATTCGTCCACGCGCGGCAATATCCTAAACAGGGCAATTAGCCCAAACAAGAAATCCGCCGAGCCGTCTAATGCTGCGCCTAGTTTGCTAGTTGTGTTGGTGTAGCGGGCTATCGGGCCATCTATCATATCAGTAAGCCCCGCCAACGTGTACAATAGCATAAACCCGAATGTAAACGGCTCTAATACTAGTAGCGGCAGACACAAAAAAATTCTCATAATCGAAAGTGTATTTGGTATGTAACGTACAACTTTCCTTGACATAGTCATAGTATAAACCCCCTTAAATAAACCTTTTTTGGAACAATTTTGGAACAATCAGCAAATTTCTGCTGTAAAAACGGTGTGCTCGGCTGTTGTGCCGATAATGTACAGCGTGTTTTGGTGCTGTTTACATTCTACTAATATTTGCTCGCCAATTTTTGCTTCGGCTAGATAGTTAAAATGCACCTGTTGCCAGTTGGTGGGTGCGTTTTGGGTTTTGGGATTTTCGGCGGCTGGCTGGGATATTTTTTCTACTACGTTAGCTATTAAGTTGCCGTATATTGCGTTGTTCATGTGATAATTTACGTCTGTTTCGCTAAACTGCACGGTATGCGTATAAGATGCTAGTGTTACGGCATTTTGGGGCAGTTCAAATTTTTTTACCTCTAGTTGTACATCTAACAAGCCGTGTGCGGGAATTGTTACTGGCAACGCCTTTGGTCTGCGAACCCGCCGCTCGGCTACATCGATAAGCACCCACAAGCCCGTCCATTCGGCTATTTTAGTACCGTTGCAATCGTACAAATCGCCGTTACGCCTAAATGTGCCTTTTGTAATTTCCGCTGGCCATGTGCGTATTGTTGCCGTTTGCTTGAACTTAGCCCATTGCATAATGCGAACAGAAAACCGTTGCAATACAAACGTTATCCCCAACGGAATAATAACATCTGTACCAATGCCCAATTTTTCGGCATTAGCACCAGCCGCCAAATTTATATGCTGTAACAATGCGGTCAGCGTAACATCTCCTCTAGCGTTAATGTCGTAAAAACTAAAAAAAATGTCGTTTTTGTGTATCATTCTGCACACTCCTTTTGTACTAAGTCAACTTCAAAACCGTGGGGCGCTGCCCCACACTCCGCAAGGAGCGCGCCCCTTGACCCGCTAAATTTTTAATGGTTTTTTGCAAATTACAAGTATGTTTCGCAAATTGTTTGGTATATAAAATTGTTGCAAAACCAGTAATACTGCCCTTGACCCGCTAAATTTTTAGCTAAGTTCATTCAGCCAAACAGCGGACATTGCATCACTAGGCATTTCCCAATCGCCGTGCGGCGACAGGCTTACAGAGCCAATTTTAGGGCCGTCGGGCGAACAGTTTCGCTTAAATTGTTGCGAAAAAAATCTTGTGTAAAAAGTTTTTAGCACGGTTTTTAGTTCATCACGGTGGTATTTGCCGCTAAATGCGTAACAGGCAAGTTCCAAAATAGTTTTTGGCGAATGACCTTTGCCGATCATGTGATACAGAAAAAAGTCGTGAAGTTCGTACGGGCCTAAAATATCTTCGGTAGACTGTACAACGGCGGATTTTTCGGGTTTTCCTGATTTGCCCGATTTTTCTGGCTTTTCTGGCTGGTTTGGCGAATTTACTGGCAATAATTCTGGGCTGATTGGCGTATCTATTATATCGTTTAGTACATCGGTTAGTTCCAGCTGGGTATCGGCGATATATTTAATTATACAACTAATTAAAGTTTTTGGCACACCTAAATTTATGCTGTACATACTCATGTGGTCGCCGTTGTAGGTGGAAAAGCCCAGGGCAAGTTCGGATAAATCGCCTGTGCCTAGCACGATGCCGTTGTTTTGGTTGGCTAGATCCATTAAAACCATGGTACGCATACGGGCTTGAGCGTTTTCAAAAGTAACATCGGCTATATCGGGCGGGTGGTTTATGTCGGCTAAATGCCGCTTTACGCTTTCGGTAATATCGATTTCGCAACAGCGGATTTTAAGGGATTGGCACAAGCGATGTGCATTGTTGCGGGTGCGGCTGGTAGTGCCAAAACAGGGCATAGTAATTGCCAAAATATTGGATACAGGTTTTTTTAGTTGGGCGACCTTTTTAGCCACCAGCAACGCCAAAGTGGAATCCAGCCCGCCCGAAACGCCCACAACGATAGTAGCCGCCTTTGTGTGATTTAGCCGCTTTAGCAATGCCATTGTTTGAATGTTCAAAACTTCCTCGCACCTAGCCTGTAGTTTGGCGGGTTCGGTTGGCACAAACGGCGTAACCGAAACGTGCCGTGTTAATGCCGTGCAGGCAAAATCCATTGTAAAGTAGGTTGTTTTTATTTTTTCGGTTTTTTCGGACTTTTCGGACTTTTCGGACTTTTCAAATTTTTCAATGGCGTTTTGGCGTTTTTTGTGTTGAATCGCCGTTAAGTCTAGTTCCGAAACTGCCCACCCTTTGCCAAACGGTTTGGACTCGCTTAGCAGAGTGCCATTTTCGTAAATAAGGTTATGCCCCGAAAATACAGTGTTTGTGGTGCTTTCGCCGTAGCCAGCGTTTGCATACAAGTAACCACAAGCAAAACGCCGCGATTCGCCTTTTATTATCGTATGCCGATAATCGGCACTGCCAATCAACTCGTTATCGGCGGCAAGATGCACAATAATAGCCGTATCGGGGATAATTTGTGTATTATGGCTTAATCTAACAGAAAAGCTAAAATTGGGCTTTTCGTCGCATCTAAACAAATTTGTTGCGGTTGCAAAATGCGGAACAGTTGCCAAAATATGCCCTTTTTTAATAATTGCCACCGTATCGTGGTTATCATCGTCCGATAAGCCCGAAACGCCCAAAACCGTCATAACATCGTAATATTGCGTAGTATCAACCAGCCGATAAAAAGCATTCCGAGCCGACTCTATCAGCCGTTCCTGAAACATTAAATCGCCGCAAGTAGCACCTGTTATACAAAGTTGCGGCAAACACAACAGGCTAATTTTTTCATCGCTTGCACGTTCCATCAAATGGCGAATCTGCTGTACATTATAATTGCAATCAGCAACCCGTATACCAGGCGTTGCCACAGCAACTTTCACATAATTGTCAAACATAAAAAAACCTCCTATTGCTATAATAATTTATTTTTTTGGCTTTGTCAAGTGTTGAAAATCAAGTGCAAAACCGTGGGTGCCCGCCTGCCGGCGGGCAGCGCCCTTGCGGGGTGTGGGGCAGAGCCCCACGGTTTTAAGGTTTCAGCCACCACCCGAAAACAGACCATAAAACCGCAATAGTTGGGTGTAAATCCAGGTTCGTTGTTGTACTCGTTGAATGTAGTTTCGGGTTTCCAAAAAGGGTATGTAGGATAGGGTTAGACCGTCTTCGGAAAAGCGTTCGTCTTGTAGCCAGCGGTTTACGTTGCCGATGCCAGCGTTGTAGCCGCTTAGGATTAGCGTTTTATCGCCGTCAAAATAACGCCAAAGCCAGTTCAAAAAGTATGAGCCTATTGCGATGTTGTCTTCTGGGATAAATAGTGTTTCGGCGTTGTAATACTCGAAGTTCATCATGTTGGCGACCCATTCGCCCGTTTCGTCCATAACTTGCATTAGCCCGCGCGCGCCACGGTGCGAAACAACGTAAGGTCTAAACGAACTTTCCGCATGAATAACCGCCAAAATAAAGGCTGGCTCGAAGTTACCCGCATTTTGCTTGATTATTTCTAAATGCCTTATCGGGAAATATAATTGTACCACAAAAATACCTGCCGCCGCCAGCAAAACGCCCAACAAGCCAAACGAAATTATTAGGATTTTAATTTTTTTTGCTGTTTTTCTGGTCATCGGAACGATCTTGCCCATTCGGTTAATTCGTTTTGCAAATCGTCTAAACTGCCGTTGTTTAGGATAATTTTAGTTGCAGTTTCTTCGGCAAGGTTGGTTCTGCGTTGGTTTTGCATTCTCGCTATTGCCAACGCCTCGGTTATTTGATCGCGGGCAATAATGCGGTTTAGCCGCTTTTGGCGTTCGGATTTCACTAGCCAAACTTCGTTGCAATGGCGGTGCAGATTGGCTTCTACTAGCAAAACGGCATCTACCACTATAAAATAATTGCCCGATTGCTTCGATTGCTTGATTTCTGCCACAATTTCATTTTCTACTAGCGGGTGCAAAATTTTTTCTAGCTGGGTCAGCTTGTCTTTGTTGGAAAATACAATAGTTGCCAGCTTTTGACGGTCTATTAAAATTTTCTTGCTGTCCAAAATTTCTTCGCCAAATGTGGATATAATTTTTGCCCGTGCCGCATTTTCAATTATTTTGTGCGTAATTTTGTCTGCGTTTATGATATACGCACCCATTTCTGCAAGCATAGTGCAAACGGTTGTTTTTCCGCTGCCTGTTTTGCCTGTTATTCCTATTATTGTCGTCATGCTATCTACCGCTTTCTTTATAGTTTTTGGGATTTTTTTAATATTTTTTGTGCTGCTAAAACTAAAAACATATAATTAGACGAACCGCCGCCTATTACGTATTCCACCTGCTGCCACAAATACGGAAAAACCAACAGTTCTGGGAAATCGGGACGTATTAGCGCCGTGCCAGATATAACCCCGCCTGGAATATACGACCAATCCGCTCGGTTAAGCCCATAGCCCACCGTAGCCGATTTTGCCCCAACGCCCGAGGCAAACGACATTGTATTTGCACCTGGGTGGCAACCTAAAACAAAATTAAGTGCATTAAAAACCAAGTTTGGTGCAAAAATTTCGGGGTATTCCTTGTGCAGAAAATAATATTGGCAACCCAACTTTTGGATATTCCAGCCAGCGCCCCAAATATGCGGACGATACGGAATACCATAAGGCGTTTCGGCACTTTGCTGGTCAAATTGCTGCTTTAGAGTTTGCAATGCCCCCTGTAACGCTTGCGAAAATGGCGAACTGTTAAGTTTTTTGTCAACTCGGGCAATAAACCAGGCTGTGTTGCTGATGTTTTCCGTTATAAAATCCACTTCCGCTAATAAGTGCTGTTTGTAGGATTCTTGTTGCGTGGTTAAAAATAGTTCGGCGGCGGCGTTTAGTTTTGCCAGTTTTTCGGCGGTTGTTAGGTTTGTTGCGGTTGCCGAAAAGTCGTATATTTTGTAGGTTTCGCAAGCGGCGTGTAATGATTGCTGGGCTAAAGTATCGTTAAAACCTGTTAAAGCCCGTGCGGCGGCGGCTAAATGGGCGGCGGCGGATAGTTCTCTTGCTGGGTTTTCTTCTGTGAACAGCCAGCGATCGTCTTCGTTGCCTGTAATTCCGTCTGTTACGGCGGAACTATCGCCCAAAATAACGTATTGCCTAAGGTTATTTTCAATAATCCCCCTATAAAACCGCCCTAAAGCGTTATAAGCCGATATTACCGACAAAACGCCGTGTTCTATTTGTTGCAAAATATCGTTTTTGCCGTCTGGTTGGTGTATTTCTACTGTTTTTGCGGCTTGGTCGATTGCGGTAACATCGTAGTTTACGTTAAATTCCTCGTAAGCCAAGGTTAGCATATAAAATTCCATGCTTTGCGATTCAATGCGAATGTCAAAATCGCCAGCATCGTGCCAGCCGCCAACATTCACGCCAGGAATAACCTCGCCAGGAGCGTATTTTGTCAACGTGGAATCGCCCTGTACATAGCCGTCAAAATGGTTGTAATTTATTGGAGCCATTTTAGCGTCGTCGTGGTGGCAATAATCGTGCCAAACTCTGTATTTTTCCATTACTCGCATATGGCACATTTGAACAGGCAAAAAATATTCTAGCACAGGTTGCCAAACTCCTCTATCGTAAATATCGCGCGCAATGCGGAAAACGGGCGTTTCTGCTGTATCGTAAACCACTTTATATAGCCCCTCTTCGCTTATTTCCGAAAAATCAAATTGCAAATATTTATACCGCAAAAAATTGCCCCATTCTTCCGCTTTAGCCGAAAATACTTCTGTAAACCCGTTTTCTGTTAGGTTATATAGTTGCGGCTGACTGGATTTTTTGTTTTCGTCATTTTTTTCGCCTTTTTCGTTTGTTTCATCAAACAACTCAATCACAGCAATTTTTGGCTGATTAACATGATAACCCACTTGCGAAACTTGCACAACTGGCGGATATTGCCAATCTTCCACGATATTGGGAGTTATTAGCCATTTAACGGCATTTTTGGTAGTATTTGCAGGAATTTCGCTGCTTATGACAAACCAGCCGTTATTATGGTTCATTCTGCCGTCGTATAATTTTAGCGGCGTTTTGGACATTGTTTCTATTGTAAAGCGGTTAAGCGGCTCGTTGGGAGTGCAGGTAAAGCGGTTGCCGATTGCGTACGGTTTAGCGATAATATTATCGGCAAACATTGGGTTATAGGCAAGATTTTTGTAATCGTTTTCAAACACTAACAGCGGTGCATTGGGTTGTTCTGGGAAAATGCCCGTTTGTTCGTCCATAATCCAGGGCTTGCCGATTAACGCACCTGGGAATAATTCCATATTAAACGCCATTTTGCCGATAAAATTCGGCGGAATTTCGCGGCTTAAATCCAAAGTAACTTCCACGGCGTTTTCCACGGCTTTTACTGTTACGGTGTAATCCAGTTCCAAATCGGGATAAACCATGGGGTTAAAACCCTGTAAATGCCGTGTTTTATCGGGGTAACTTAACTTGGTGGTAATTGTGGTTTCGTCTATTATGCGGTCGTTTTGCTTGGGAACGGGCTGCCATTGCCCAGGAGTTTGCTCAAAACGCAGGTCGCCGTTGGTTGCAATGCGGTTGCCGTGCATTATAATGCTAACCCCCGATTGATGCCCCTCGGGGTAAATATCGTCAAACGCCATTATATTAACGCCTTTATGCCGAAAATAGCCTTTTTGCAGGTCAAATTTTGCCATTTTTTTCCTCCTAAAAATTTTCTAAAATAAATTGTTGCAATTCTACCAAATATATTATATAATAAATTTGTTCCACAATAAAGCAAAAAAACAAAATTTTTGCCTGAGATGTGCGAGAGCCTGTATTTTGAACCTACAGAATCAAAAAGGGAGTCCTACTTATTACAATGCCAACATTAGGCCGCAAGCTAATTCCTTCGCAAGAAGGCAGCGGAAAATGACGGTCTTGTTGCGGACACCCACCTAGTGTTATGCTAGGTGTCAAAAGGCAGGGACGGCATTTTGGGCAAATTTTATTTGAATGGTTTTGTGGATTTTTGGGATTTTTGGAAAAATGGGATAGATTTGGGATAGGCAAGACAAACGGGCGAACGGGGACGCATATTGTAGGGGCGACCGTCCTCGGTCGCCCGTCCGTCTAATCCCCAATGGTTCAATAAAAGTGTATGCAGGTGGACGTTCGCCCCTACAAAAACGTCACCCGTTGCCCCCAGCACCAACCGCACGGCAACGCCCCTCGTTCGTTGGGGGCAACGGGCGTAATGGTTGGGGGACGGGCGAACGGGGACGTTCGCCCCTACCTGCCCGTTCGGCAGGCGGGCGAAAAACCCACCGCAAACTTAACCACTACATCATAAACTTAACACAAAAAAACATTGAAAATTTTAGCGGGTCAAGGGGCGCGCTCCTTGCGGGGTCAAGGGGCAGTGCCCTTGCGGGTGTGGGCAGCGCCCACGGTTTTGACTTTTGGTTGACATTTATTATTTCTGCAACAAATGCACGGCAAAGCCTGAAAATTCTAAATCTAAATATATTGCTTTTAGGTTACCTTGTGCGTCTTTTTTGGCGGTTTCTTGTAAAAATTTTGCACCTTTTTGGGAAAGTTGGTACATTGCACGGTCTATATAGTTTGTGGCTATTGCGATGTGCCCGTGTTTGCCACGGCCTGGCAGCGGGGTCATGGTTTCTAGTACGCTACCCGCAAATACGGACGAGTTGCCTGGTTTGTAGTCAAAGCCGAACAGGTTGCAGAACAGTTTGGCTACATCGTGGGTTTTTTCGTCTGTTTCGCAGTTTACGCCGATGTGTGCTAATGTAAAGCCCAAAACGGTATTAACAGCCTCACGGGTAAGGCGGGTAATTTCGGCAAAATCGCCGCTTGCTATTAATTTTGGGTCTACCATCCAACTGCCGCCGCAAGCAATTACTTTGGGAAAACTTAAATAATCGTTAATATTTTTGGAATTTACCCCGCCCGTCGGCATAAAAGTAAGATCGCCGTACGGTGCAGACATCGCCTTTATTGCGGCTATTCCGCCAACATTCTCGGCTGGAAAAAATTTTACTGTTCGCAAGCCTAGTGCCATTGCACCCTCCATATCGCTTGGGTTGCTGCAACCTGGCGCAACGGGTATTTTTTTTGCTATGCAAGCCTTTACAATTTCGGGATTAAAGCCAGGTGCTACAATAAATTTTGCACCCGCATTTATCGCTTTATCCAACTGTTCTAGTGTTAAAACCGTGCCAGCACCCACCAACATTTCAGGAAACTTTTGCGATATGTTTTTAATCGATTCTTCTGCGGCGTTTGTCCTAAATGTGATTTCTGCACAGGCAAGCCCACCTGCTATCAACGCTTCCGCCAGCGGGACTGCATCTTTTGCACTATCCAACTTTACTACTGGCACTATGCCTATCTTGCTTATTTGCTCCATTATTAAATCCATTTTGTTTCTCCTATCTTTGTGTATTTTGTACTCAAACAACTGCAAAACCGTGGGGCTCTGCCCCACCCCCCGCAATGGCGCTGCCCTTGACCCGCAAGGGAGCGCGCCCCCTTGACCCCGCACATTTTTTACTGTATTAAGACCCCGTTTTTGTGGGCTTTGTATCATACAGCATGGTATTGGGGCAGGTATGTTTTTGTTGTGTTTTGGAAATCGGTTTACCAATATTATCGCACAATTTTATCCAAAATGCAAGTGCGGAAAAATAAATTTCACGATTTGCAGCGTTAGGTTTCTTCGGCTGTGGTTTCGGGTTTGTTTGGCTGTACAAGCCCCTTACTTCGCCATTTGCCTATTCTGTAAACAATCAGCGAAAGTATAGTGTTGCCAACCCAGCCAGCCAGCAGGGAATACATCAACGCATGAGGCGTTCCCATTAGGTGGACAAACAAATACGCCGTTGGCACTCGCACAAACACGGTATTTATAATAGATGCCCACAGCGGCGACATTGCATCGCCCGAGCCACGGACTGTTCCCCACATAACCATTGCTATTGAAAAAACTATGTAGCCTGGTGCTAGAATTAACAGCATTTCTTGGCTTAGCGATATAACTTCTTGAGTTTCAGTAAAAAAGCCCGCAATGTATCTGCCAAACAGTAAAATTATTGCGATTAGCACCGTGGCTGTACCAGCCGCCAGTATTACGCATTGTTTGGTTGCTTTAGATATGCGTTCTATTTTGCCAGCGCCCATATTTTGCCCTGCAAAAACGGTCATTGCGTTACCAAAGGAAAAATTTGGCATCATTACAAAGCCGTCAATCCGCATTATTACAACGTGGGTTGCTATGAACAACGCACCAAAGCTGTTTACTAGCGGTTGCACAATCATAACCGCAATCGCAATTATGGCTTGCGATGCTCCTGTTGGTATGCCCAATTTTAGTATTTGCAATGCGTAATCCTTTTTCAGCCGCAGATAGTGTAGGTTCATCTCAAAAACTTTTGTCATTTTCAGCAATTTGATAAGACACAAAACCGAGCTAAAGCCTTGTGCTATAACCGTGCCGATTGCCGCACCTGCAACGCCCCAGCCCAGCCCAGCAACAAAAACAAGCGAAAGCACAATATTAAGTAGCGAGGCAATCGCCAAATAAATCAGCGGCGAAAACGCATCGCCAAGCCCCCGTAAAATTCCCGACAATATGTTAAAATAGGACATGGTCAAAACGCCCCACAGCAAAATATTTATGTAAACGATAGAGTCCTCTAAAATTTCGGGCGGTGTGCTTAGCAAAACCAGCAACGGACGAGTGCCAAGCGGGCCAAAAATCATAATAACCAAGCCCAAAATAAACGTCAGCGTTATACTAGACCCGATTGTGTACGAAAGTGCATCTCTGTTACGAGCACCAAAATATTGTGCAACCATAACGCCCGCACCAATCGCTATTCCCATCATCAGCACCATTATCAAGAAAAATATAGCCATTGTGCTGCCCACAGCCGCCAAAGCGTTATCGCCCACGTGTTGCCCCAAAATAATTGCATCTGCCGTACTATATAATTGCTGAAATATATTGCCAATCAAAAGCGGCACAGTAAACAACAGCAGCTTTTTCCAGGGTGCACCCTCTGTCATATCTACCGAGCCAAACACTTGCTTAAACTTCCTTACAAGACTATCCATTAGCGTTTTTAAGCCTCTTTTCTTAAATCAAATTCAAAACCGTGGGGCTCTGCCCCACACCCCGCAAGGGCTCTGCCCCTTGACCCCGCAAGGAGCGCGCCCCTTGACCCGCAAATTTTGTTAGTGTTGAATGAGTATACTTTTTTTGTTTTTGCTTACGATTTATTTTTGTTACCCGCAATAATATTGGCGTTTCGCTGTAGCTGTGTCAAGCCGCGCCACGCTAACGCCGTTTTGCCAAATTGTTGGTCAAATTCTTTTTGTTGCATATTTAGTATGTCGCTGATTATATCGGTGTTTTTGGCGGAGGTTTTGTCAACTTTGTTGAACGGGCAACATAGTTGACAAATATCGCAACCAAAAAGTTGGTCGCCGATAAGCGTTTGTTCGGGTTCGGTTAGTGTGCCCTTTTTTTGCGTTATGTAAGATGTACACAACGAAACGTCTAAAAAGTAGGGCTTTAGGGCATTTGTGGGACACGCTTGTATACATCGGTTACAATTTTGCGGACATTCGGAAATGGCGGCGGTTGCTGGCGTTGTTGGCAATGGTATATCCACAATAAGCAGCCCAATGTTGAAGAAAGAACCCAATTTTGGCGAAATTACCATGTTGTTTCGTCCCCAAAAGCCCAAGCCAGCTTTAACGGCAAAAGCCCGTTCCGCCAAATTCCCGCTATCTACCATTATAACACTTTTTACGGAATTTTTACAATTCAAATTTTTACAATCCAAAAGTTGCAATAATTTTTTCAGCAGATTTTTTATTGTTACGTGATAATCCGTGCCGCAACCCAAACTGGACAAATTTTTATGCGGCGATGGCAAGTAGGGTTTGCCCAGCACAATAACCGATTTTGCGGTTGGCAAAGCCAAAGTTGGGTTTATTCGTTTTTCAATGTTTGGCGTAACAAACGGCGTTTTTGCGGCGGAAAGACGGGATTTTTCGGTGGTTAGCGGCAAGGCATCGCAAATGCCTATTATGCAGTTGTGCTGGTTTGCAAAATTGGCAAAGTCAGAAAAGTCAGAAAAGTCAGAAAAATCGGCAAAATCGGCGTTAGTTAATTTGTTAGTCTCAAAAAAACCCCTGCAAATATCGGCTTGCAGGGGTTTTGTTTTATTCTTCCCAGCCATCTAATGCGGCGTGTGCAACTTTTAGGTCTTCTGGGATATTTATTTCTTGGGGACATTTATCGATGCAAACGCCGCAAGCTGTGCAAAAACTGGCATCACGGTTAGCACGGCGGGTGAACATATACGAGCGGCGGGGTTGGTCAAAATGCCCAAAGCGGTGTGCATCGTTGTAAAGGGCAAAGGCACGGGGAATTTCCACGTTTTGCGGACAAGGTACGCAATAGTTACAGCCCGTGCAAGGAATAGTTACAATAGATTCGTAACCCTCACGTGCGGCGGCAATCAGCTTTTTCTCGTCATCTGTTAGGCAGCTTGCTTTCATATCGGGCTGCGAGAACATTGCCAAGTTGTCTTTTAGTTGCTCGAGCGTTGTCATTCCGCTAACCACCGTTGAAACTTCGGGATAATTTACTAAATGCCTAAACGCCCATTCGGTGGGTTGGCGTTTTATTGGGAAGTTTTCGTATAAATCGGCGACAACTTTGGGTGCTTTTGTAAGTCCGCCGCCGCGCAAGGGTTCCATTATTGCGACTGCCATGTTGTGTTTGTTGGCGGTATAAATGGCTTGTTCGGTAACTTCACGGTTTACATCTAGCAAATTTTGCTGTATAAGGCACATTTCCCATGGATACCGTTCTACAACTTCCTTAAATGTGGGAAACTGCCCATGATAGGAAAAGCCAATATGCTTAATTAGCCCCTCCGCCTTAAACTTTTCAAACTCGGCAAAAATTTCCCGTTTTTGGATTTCTTGCCACGTGGGCTGCATAATGCAGTGCAGCAGATATATATCCACATGGTCGGTACGCAGTTTTTTTAGCGTGTTTTCCAGGTTGCGGCGAATGTCCGCTTGGGTTGTCATTACTCCGAAAGGCTGTTTTGTTGCAATTTTTACTTTTGCTCGGCGGCCGCCTTCTTCGAGGGCTTCGCCCAAAACCGCCTCGCTGTCTGTTGCGTGGTAGCCGTAAGCGGTATCAAAGTATGTAATACCGTTGTCAACGGCGTATCTAATAAGTTCGTAGGCTTTGTCGCGGTTTACGCCTTTGCTGCCGTCGTTTTCGTCGATAAATGGCAGCCGCATACAGCCCATTCCTAAGGTAGATACCTCAAAATTCAACTTACCAAATGCTCTATACTGCATTAAAATTCTCCTATCTTTGTTTGATTTTTGGTTTGGCTTGTGTAATATTTTATGCCAATCGTTATTATAACACAGCGATTAATAAAACGCAAGCAATTTTTATTGCCAGCCGCGCCAAATTATGGTATACTGAAAATAAAGGGAAAAAAGGAGTTTCGCAATGCCAAAAACTAAATCAAAATCCAAAAATAAAGGCACAAAACTGCCGTATACGCTAAAATCCGATTTATTATTCAAGATGTTGTTTACAAAATATCCCAAACTGCTTAAAAGACTGGTTGCCGTGCTGTTGAATATTCCGCTTGCAAGCATAAAAAATTTTCGCATAACCAATGCAGAAATGCCGCCAGAAGAAATCGGCAAAAAATTTTGCAGGCTAGATATAGTAATGACAGTAGACGGCAAAAAGGTAAACTTGGAAATTCAAGTAGAAAACGAGGGAAATTATCCCGAAAGAAGTATGTTTCACTGGGCAAAATTATTTGTGTCTTCGTTGCCCAGCGGCGATGATTATTCGTTGTTGCCGCAAACAATTTCCGTAAATATATTGGGGTTTTCCTTGTTTAGGTGTAAAGCCGTGCATTCAGAATTTGCCCCAATGGAAGTAACCCGCCACGAAATATTATCCGACAAACAAAGATACCACTTCTTCGAACTGCCAAAACTACCCGATGTGGAATCCATAGACACCACCAGCGAAAAAGATTTGTGGCTTGCGTTATTTAACGCCGAAACAGAAGAGGAACTACAAAAATTAACAGCAACAGGAGGGAACATAATGGAGCAAGCAATAGGAGCATACAGAGGAATCGCCGCCGATGAAGAGTTTAGGCATTTGCATATTCTAAGGGAACGTGCAAAACATGACGAGGCACAGGCTTTGCGTAATGCTAGGGAGAAAGAACGCAAAAGAATGGAAAGTGTGCTTAAGAAAAAAGATGCTGCTTTAGCGGAAAAAGATGCCACCATAGAAGCCACTAAAAAGGAAAAAGATACCGCCGTAAAGGAAAAAAATGCCGTCATAAAAGCCGCTAAAAAAGAAAAAGAGGCCGCCGTAAAAATTGCCGTAGAAACTGCCGTAAAAGCCATTAAAACGGAAACAGATGCTATCATAGCTGGTTTAAGAGCACAATTAGCCGAAAAACAATAGCAAAAATCAGCCACAGGAGGAAACATAATGGAGCAAGCAACAGAAGAACACATAAATATCCCCTACTTTAACGAACTCGAATACAAAGAAATTTTAAGAGAACGCAGAAAGCATGACGAGGCACAGGCTTTGCGTAATGCGAGGGAAAAAGAACGCAAAAGATTGGAAAGTGTATTTAATGCCGCTTTAGCGGAAAAAGATGCTGCTATAGCTGAAAAAGATGCTGCTATAGCAGCCGCTAAAAAAGAAAAAGATACCACCGTAAAAGCCCTTAACACTATCATAGCCGATTTAACAGCACAATTAGCCGAAAAGCAATAGCAAAACAAGAGTCTCACAAAAAACTTAGGAGGTAAAACCATGAAAGAACACATACACACAATCCCCGTAATAGACGCATTGCGTGAACCTGGCCATTGCCCGTTTTGCAAAATATACGATAAACTAGAGGCGGATTCAATAGATTTTATTATGGGTCCGTCGTTATCTTATATGACGGAAAGCGTTAGGGACGAAACCAACGAGGCGGGCTTTTGCGAGGAACATTTGCGAAAACTATACGCCGTGCAAAACCGTCTGGGATTAGCGTTAATGCTGCATACGCATTTTAAGTACGTACAAAAAAACATGGAAAGCGGCAAAATAGCGGATATTGGCTCGGGGCTGTTCAAAAAAGGGGAAACCCAAGCCGAACGCACCGCAAAAAAAATAACGGCGTTCCAAAACCGTTGCTATATCTGCGAAAAAATAAATGGTACTTTTTTGCGGTACATGGACACTTTTTTTTATCTATGGCCAAGAGATTCCAATATAAAGCCGCTAGTAAAAGCGTTGCCAGGCTTTTGCTTGCCGCATTACGCCGCAATGCTAAGTATGGCGGAAAAATCACTTGGCAAAAAACATTTAGACGATTTTCTGGGCGTGGTCGTTCCGTTGCAAAAGGCGGCAATGGAGCAGCTTGAGGGGGATATGGACTGGTTTATACAAAAATTTGACTACCGCAACAATGACGCACCCTGGAAAAATTCCAAAGATGCAATAAACCGCACAATGGCAATGCTGAAAGGAGCGATAATAGAATGAAACCACCATTAAAAGAACGATTTGCCGCCGAGATGCAAAAAATCCGCGAAATGGCTTGGCGCGAAAGACGGGAATATATTTGGGATTACTACAAACTGCACATTATCGGCGGACTGCTTTTTATATTTTTGGGCGGAAGTATCCTAAATGACACCGTTATAAACCCGCCAGCCTCTTCGGTGCTAACTATTGCTTGGATGGCTGGCTTTGAAATGGAAGAAAACCTAAACGCACTCTCGGACACAATTTACCCGATAGTTGTAGATTACACGCAAAACGAAACGCTGCACATTCTAAACTTTAATATGATTGGCGACCCGCAACACGATATGGCACAACACACCCGCTTTTCCGCAATGACCGCCGCACAAGAAATCGACATTGTTATCGGTACTTTCGCTTTCAACGAAACAACCGAAGTGCCAAATTTAGGCATTGCACCCGCCTGGACCTTTATGGATTTGCGGCCAGTATTAGCCGAAATTGGCGTAAATTCCGATAATTTGCTGTTTTTTGAAGAGGACGACAATCCGCCATTAGCGTTCGCCATTCCACTAGACGAAACGCCAGCTTTTGCCAATTTGGGCATTGCCACCGAAAACCGCTATCTTGCGATTGTTGTCAACACATTGCGGTACGATGCTGTTGTTACAGCCCTCCGCGAACTATGGGCAAGTTAGCCATGAACAAACCAACTTTAGCCGCCACCGCCAACCTATTTATGCTTTTTTTGCTTGCCTTTAATGTGTTTTTGGCGATTATTTTGTCGCAACTTGGCGTGTATCAGCTTTTCCCGTGGTCGCTTGTGATAAGCCAGTTTTTTGGGCTGTTGTTGCCGTTTATCGTTTTTAGGATAATTGTGCCGCAAGTGCCAGCTATTCCAAAAAACCGCCCAAAAATCTACCAAATTATCGTTATTGCGGCGTTTAGTTTGCTTATACAACCCGCATTAATGGCTGTTTCTGCACTTGGCTCGCTAATAATGCCAAACCCTGTAATTGGGCTGGTTTCCGATTTAACCACCATTAATTTTGCCGTGGCATTGCTGGTTGTCGCCGTTGTGCCGTCTATCTGCGAAGAACTTGTTTTTAGAGGGTTCATACAAGCGGCGTACAAATACCATTACGCCGCCATCGCCGCCTTTATAAATGGGCTGTTTTTTGGATTTATACATCTAAATCTGCACCAATTTACTTACGCCTTTGTTATGGGAATAGTATTTTTTTACATCGTACATATCACAAAATCCGTGTTTTTGGTAATGTTATCGCATTTTGTAATAAATGCCACGCAATTCACGTTAGCCTACACTAACATTATTGAATTTGGCAACATTTTCAACATCTTACGAGTAGTCGCTTTTACGTTGCCGCTGGCTGTTATTCTCTTCCGCTGGCTTATCCAAAAAGTTGAACAGGAAGAAAAACAGCAAGAAAAACGGCAAGAAAAAAACATTATCAACGAAAACGAGCAATTTGCCGAGTTGGCATTGGACGACAACCACGACAAAATATTGCAATATTCCGACAAAACGGAACAAATTTACAAAAACGAAGACGATGGCAAAAGTAATCCGTTTAATTTGCCGTTTTTTGCGGTAGTTTTGCTATATATAGCGATTATAACCGTTTTAATGTACGGGTAAAATTTTTATGGAAATGGGAAATGGTGGCAAAAATGGATATATCTTCAAAAATGCGGTTGCAAAAATTTTTAGCCAATGCAGGTGTGGCATCTAGGCGCAAGGCGGAGTTGCTTATTGTTGACGGCAGAATCACAGTAAACGGCGAAACCATAACCCAGCTAGGCACAACGGTAAGCCCAACGGACACAATAACACTAGACGGCGAAATTATCCAAAATAACGCCGAATTAGTGTATATAATGCTAAATAAGCCGATAGGCGTTATAACCTCGGCAACGGACCCGCAAAACCGTCCCGTTGTGTTAGATTTTGTTAGGGATATTCCGCAGCGGATTTTTCCTGTTGGGCGGCTAGATTACGATTCGTCGGGCTTGTTGCTACTGACCAACGACGGCACTTTTGCCCAAAAAATGGTACACCCAAGCCATTCTGTGCAAAAAGTTTACATAGCCACCCTGCAAGGAATCCCGACAAACCAAGCATTAAAGACATTTCGGCAGGGGTTGAAAATTGACAAAGGCACAAAAACCGCACCCGCCAAAATAAAAATACTAGATACCACAAAATTAACTTGCGTTGTCCGCATAATAATCGGCGAGGGCAAAAATCGGCAAATCCGCAAAATGTGCGACCGCATAGGCTACCCCGTACTAAAGCTAAAAAGAATCGCCATTGGCAACTTGCAACTAGCCAACTTGCCAACGGGCAAATGGCGAAAATTATCAACCGCAGAAGTTGCGGATTTGTTGGGGAATACGCCTTAAAACCGTGGGGCGACCCGCCTTGCCTGTGGTTTAATTGTAGAAATGTCGGAATGGGAAAACGGGCGACCGAGGACGGTCGCCCCT
>JGI24700J35501_10930680_pt1 | contig 18507 bp, 11 predicted proteins | sample TergutTh196P1_FD_35501 | JGI IMG/M metagenome (IMG submission 35501)
AGCCCAAGACAAAATCTACGGCAGACACAAAGCCGGCTGCTGTCAAGCCAAAGAAGAAAGCCGCGAGTGTCACAACCACGGCCGCCACACCCACAAACTCCGACCTGGTGGTCCCCACACAATCGTCCACATCCCCACTCGAGGAAATCTCTGATCTCGATAACCTCCCCATCCAAGCGTGTGTGGAGTTGACTCGTCGGCTCCAGACGTCCATCCCCTCTCTCCCCAAAGGGCCAGACCGCCAACGGGCTGTATTGAAAATCGTTATTCTCTTAGAGGCCGAATATGGCAGCACGCCCAAGGAGGAAGATACGGTATAAAGCCCTGCGCCTGGCCTACTGGAACGCGGACGGAATGCGCGGCAGGCAGCTTGAACTGGAGCATTTTCTCAGCCAGCACGGTGTCGATATTTGTCTCTTAAGTGAGACATTCCTTAACCCTGGTCAAGCCTTCCGGCTTGCCAACTATGTCTGCCACCGCACTGACAGACCCGACAGCGGGGGATGATACAGCCATCCTAGTCAGCCGTGGTATAGTCCACCACTCAGTGCCCGTTCCGAGACCGACCCACTTTGAGGCCACTCCTGTTCAAGTCACATTGGTCGGCAGACCGGTGAAAATCCTTGCGATCTACCTCTCACCTTCCCGCTGACTGATCAGTGAGGACTTGACCGCCGGTTTCGGATGGGGATTCACGGTCCTGATGGCAGGCGACCTCAACGCCAAACACGTCGATTGGAACTCGCGGCTAACCACGAGACAGGCGAACCTCCTACGTGATTACGCCGACGGGAATACCTGTCTGATCTATGGACCGGACACCCCAAACACTAACCCATACAACACCTGCGCTACTCCCGATGCTTTGGACATCGCGGTAAGAAAGACTTCCTGTTTCCGGGGTCTGACTTCGTGCTCTGCGCTAAGCTCGGACCACCTACCGGTTCTCATTGACACTGTGTGTAGCTCATCCTTTCAACACACCGGATCGCCCTGATTTCAGGCGCACTGACAGGACAAACTTCCAAACGCAATTGGAAGGTAAAATTCCATTCGATCCGGGTTGAAGAACGGGATGGCAATTGACACATGGGTTGAGAAATTCTCGAGAGCCGTCCTGAAAGCTCTGGCGGCTTCTACTCCCAAATGTCGCCTGCGTGACGAACCACGGCCACTGACCCCGGCCGCCGTTCAGGACGATATACGCCTGAAGAACTGGCTGCGAAGGCGGTGGCAGCTAACCAGGGACCCCGCTCTAAAAGCCGAAGTCAACCGCCTGCAGAGGTCGGTGACCAGCCGGCTCAACGAGTGGAGGAACGACCATTGCAATGCGACACTCGAATCCCTCGATCCCGAAGAACAATTGCTGTGGAGTATAATCAAGCGGGTGATGAGAGTTCTTACTCCGTCTTCCCCTGCTCACCCCGGGGGGATCGCTCTCTCAGATTCTGAGAAAGCCGAAGCCCTGGCTGACAGTCTGGAGACTGTTTTAGCCGGTGACCGATCCTTCGGTCCCGGCAGTTAATGAGATGGTTGGCGTGGGACTGAGGTCTTACTTCACGGCGCCTGCCATGAGGAGGTTCAGGAAGCCATCAGGGGTCTCAAGGTCACCAAGGCTCCGGGCCCGAACGGTATCCCGAACAGGGCATTGAAGCATCTACCACAGCGAGCGGTATAACTTCTGGTCCTGATTTTTAACGCGATCTCCTCACCCATCACTTCCCTGCAGCGTGGAAGCACGCTCGAGTGATCTCTATTCTCAAACCGGGGAAGGATCAAGCACTGCCATCATCCTATCGGCCCATTAGTCTTCTGGACACGATTGGTAAATTATTTGAAAAGATCCTATTGGTTAGGATCTTACATGAAGTAGGCGAGCGCGGACTGATACGGGATGAGCAGTTTGGGTTTAGACCCGGACACAGCACGTAACTGCTGCTGGCCCGCCTCAAATACCCAGGAATTTTGGCGAAAAGAGGCTAACACGAGCAGACTTCCTCGACGTGGCCAAAGCCGTCGATATCGTTTGGATCGTTGGCCTCCTCTACAAGCTAACACTCCTAAACTTCCCGTCTTACATAGTCCATACAATCTCAACGTACCTCCGGCGTCGGACGTTCGAAGCGTCCTTCCAGACGGCCACGTCATCTCGTCGAGGCATGCGGGCTGGGGTGGCGCAGGATGGAATCATCTCCTCTGTCCTCTTCAGTCTGTATATCAACATGCCCTCACCCTCACACCATGTCGAGTTAGCACTATGCGGATGACATGGCCGTCATAGCCACGTACCGCAAGCCGATGCTGCTCGTCAGCTACCTGGAGTCCTACCTCAGCGACCTTCAAATAATTTACATATCTATAAAAGGGTTAATGTCGGTCGAATATTAATTAAAACAATTTGAATATCAATCAAGGTCTTCCGCGTATAAATTACATAATTTGCATATTAATTAGATCAATTAATATTAAATAGATCGATGAAGGTCATTTGCATATTAATCAGTTCAATCAAGTTAATTTGCATATTGACTCATTTGCATATTAATTAAAAGGGGTAAGTTCATTCACCCGCAGCCATCTTTGTTTACATGTAACGTCACTTCCGGATATCAAAAGGTTACGGGTCCAATGACCATTCCCAACTGGCTGTCGCTATGTTTCAGAAGTTATCTTTGCTCCTTTGGCTGGGTTATAAATGCAGGTGACGCTGATATTTCTGTTATCTTGCCGTAATAATTTTTTCTTTGCTTACCGACATTCTGATTTAGAGGGTTCGTGTTCGAATGGGACTAAAACTAGGCATGTGAATCTCGCTGTTGCTTGCGGGCCGTAGCGGATCACGAGATCTGCACGATTTGTAACATTTACAGAAAGGAATTGTTGAGCGTATGATGCGTGTGATGGGGAGGTCTGGACTGAGGGTGGTTTCACTGTCGCCTTATTTCAGGGGTAGGATGTGGGGGGTGTGAAGCACTGTTGGAAGAGGTGCAGCTCAAGTTCAGCTTTCGAAACAAGTTCATAATTCTTCCGTGTGGCCTTCTAGTATACAATAACACATTTTCAAAAATGTGCTTTTTAAAAAGTCTTACTGGTTACACTGATTAAGGTGGTTATGAAAACCGAAATGCGCATTTTTTAATAATAGTGAAATCAAAGGTAATGAACAGCTTATGTTGGTTATTTCAAACTGTACTTTGCTGCATAATAAAAATGATGGATTAACTTGCCTTACCCCTTTTTAAAGGTTTGATGTAAGAATGTTATTCAAAGAAGCCTACATTGCTTGATAAAAATTGTTACATGATTTTAGAACACTTTTACTAAAGGATTTCTCATTAGTTTAGGTCAAGTTTTTTCAACTTTCTGCCGCCCGAATCAAATGTCTTCCGCAACTGCATTATGGTAATTCACAATTTTGGGGCCGTGGACCAAAAAGGATATACCTGATCATGGTCGTGGATAAAAACGAAGGGTAGGGGATTATCCATGGACGAAAACTGACCTGCCGGCGACAATATGGACATTAACCCTTATATTAGTGTAGGCCGAATCCCTCTTCACGACTTAACCACCATAATCAGTGTAGCCAGTGTGACTTTTAGAAACGCACATTTTTAAACATGTGTTATTGTCTACTAGAAGGCCACACGGAAGAATAATTATGTACTTGTTTCGAAAGCTGCAATTGAACTGCACCTGTTCCAACAGCATTTCACTCCCCACACCCCACCCCTGAAACAAGGCGACAGCGAAACCACCCTCGGTCTAGACCTCCCCAGCACACTCATCATACGCTCAACAATTCCTTTCCGTAAATGTTTCACATCGTGCAGCCGAATGTCAGATCTCGTGACCCGCAACGGCCCGCAAGCAAACAGATTCGCAGGCCTAGTTTTAGTCCAGTTCGAACACGAACACTTTAAATCAGAATGTCGATAAACAAAAAAAAATAATTACGGAAAAATAAGAAATATCTGCGTCAATCGCATTTCTAACCCTGCCAATGAAGCAAAGATAACTTTTGAAACACACAATTAAATAATGGATGTGTTACTGCATAATTTAATTGAGTGTTTGTGAATATAAAACACATTCAAAAAGAAAAAATTATAAATGCTGACAATGGGACTCGAACCAAAGTAGTCTGTTTCCGAACAGTATTGCCATCATTCGTTAACGCGCTCGGCTACCTCCGGGTGCGGAAAACAACCACTCTTTCGCAGCATCCGTCCGTGGAAGCAGAGCTAGGAAGCCACACGCTTCGGAAAATTAATGACCTTTAATTCATGTTTTAACTTCAAATTAAGCGAATGTATTGGTGTCTTTGGTTAATATATACTGTGTGATTGATTGTAATGAATGGAAGACAGAGAAACGCCACGAATGCACAAATATAGGGAAAGTAAAACGAATCGAATTATGATGGAAACTGTACGCCACGTGACTTTCAGTTCGGGACTTAGGAAATTTCAGGCCGCTTGATTTTTGTTGAACAGGGGGTACAATCGGAAGGAGGCTTGACAAATTCAGCACTGCTGATGGCTGCTTCATCCTTTCACACACTAAACCGTTTGAAGCCCAGTGGTTACCATATGTACCACCAGTTCAACATTTAGCAAATCTACGTTCCGCCCACACACTCTATGTGTTTTGTGTGGATCTGATAACAGCGATTCTTTCCATATACAGCATTAACTCAATGGTTTTTATAAGAGAGATTTAATCCGTTAAAGTCCAGTGATCACTATACGTACCGCAAGTTTAACATTCAACAACTCTACGTTCTGCCCAGACAGCGTATTTGTGTGTTTTGTATGGATCTGAGAACAAAAAGCGTTCATTTCCCTATACAGCATTAACTCGCTGGTTTTTATAAGACAGATTTAATCCTTTAAATTCCAGTGGTCACTATGTGTATCGCCAGTTTAACATTCAGCAATTCTACGTTCTGCCCACACGGTGTATTTGTGTATCTGCGAACAAAAAGCGACTGCCTCCCTAAACCGCATTACCTCAACGGTTTTCAGGCGCGTTCGCAAAATTGCGAAAGGTGACTATTTTCTTTCCTTATGTCATTTTATGTTCAATAACGTTTTTCCGAAAATCATGCCGTTTAAGTGACAATGTGGAAAAATACTGTATCAATGGCCTGTCCCAGGCCATTGATGACAACATGGCGCATGCACATTGCATGCTAGATACCTAAGGCTACACATACACTTGTGTAACACTCATTGCTGTTCCACTGCAACAATGACTGCACGAAGGGGCCTCATTGTTACGTTACACGTACATTGCCTGTCTTGTTATAATCGGAACGAAGTATGTTTACTGCGCGGTACGAGCTGTGCCTTCATTACATTTCCAGTTCCAACAAAAGTGCCAATGGTGCACTCCATGCCGCAGAGCGCAGACTGTGCCTTCTGAACGCCACGCGGTGTCACGGCACGCGCCACAACCTAACGTCATTTACAACCGTGTGAAAAGTACGGAATTCCCTGGGCCGATTTTCATGAAACTCACAAATACTCGACGGCACTATGAGCAGATCTTCTGTACCTAATGTCTGCCAAATCGGTCAAGAAACACATAAAGTACGCCTAAAAATTAATTTACAACCACAAGCATGGCGTTCACAGAGCCAACTCTCAGGAAACTCACGCTTGCCCAATTTCTTCTGTTAAGAACTCCCATACCGAATTTCAAGAATATCCAACGAAAGGGTTAGTCGCTGAAATCAGGTCACAAACGGACGGGCATACGGGGTCATTACAGGGGCGTTTTTACTCCGTAAAGAATGTCTCACATGCAAGCAGTCTTCCTCTGTAAGACAAAGCAGAGGTAGTCTAAAGTTCCGAAAACGCCTAAAGAACGGTGCACAGAACTAACAATCGACTGACTCCATGGAGCAGTCCTTGAGAAGCTAATCGTTCCTCAGCTAGCCGGAAATTCCCCACATTTCATGGCGGAGGAAGTTCACCACTGTGTTAACAACATCCCGCCACTTTATCTTATCCCCAACCAGATCAATCCAGTCCACGCTCACCCTAGATCCGTTTTAATATTGTCCTCCCACCCATCCAAGGCCTCCCACCGCTCAAAAAACCTGCATGTATTTCTCCTCTCCCCTGCACGTACCATGTGCCCCCCCCACCGCACCATGTCATCTTCTTTACCACCCCAGTAATACTTGGTAAGAAGCACAAATTATGACGCAACAATGGTCCACTGTAATTACAATTATGAATCCATGTCCTGAAAACTAATCATTTACAACGCCTGTACTCGAGACATGACCGGTTCGCAACTCGGCCACGTCATTGGCTAACCACACTTCAAGCAAATACCACGATGGTAGCTCAGAGACTGATTCCTTCCAAATTCTCTCCAATTTCCCATTCACAAATGATCCTGCCACTACACTCTACTAACGCCAGTCATAAACAAGTAAACGAAAGGCAATGCAATGTGATGCGTATCAACATGTTGCCCGCTAAACCTGTAACGAAGTATGTAACACTCATAGTGAACGTCGCGGACAAACTGGCAGCACTTCTACTCGTATCCATGAGTCTCAGGTTCCCACCTCGGACCGGCGACCAGCTACGCCTATTACTTATTACTATAAATACCGCCACAGTACTGGAATTACGAAAACAATAGCTAAAAATACCGCCTTAGTACCTGAAAATATCGTCACAGGACATCAAAATACTGCCAAATACTTAAAATCCCGCCTCAGGACTTCAAAATACCGCCACAGTACCTCAAAATATCAACAGAGTATCTTTAAAAAAACAGCCACAGTACCTCAAAATTTAGCCACGGTACCTCACTGCCGCCGCAGTACCTCAAAATACAGCCACAGTACCTCAAAATACCGCCACGACACCTCAAAATACAATAACAGTGCCTCAAACCTGCCACAGTACATAAAAATACATCCAGAGTGATCACAAATACCGCTACAGTTCCGCAAAATACCAACACAATATCTCAAAATACAGCCACAGTACCTCCAACTAACGCCGCAGTACCCTAGAATTCAGTCTCAGTACCTCAAAATACCGGCACAATACCTCAAATTACGGCTGGAGGTTAAACATGCCGCCATGATACCTCAACATACAGCCTTAGTGCTTAAAAATACTGTCACAGTACCTCAAAATACCGCCACAGTACCTCGAAATGATGTAATGACCGTTTCCTTCCACATCCTATCATTTGTTGCCATGTAGTCTGGGCTACTGGCAGTGGGTTAAACAATAAAAAACACCAACAAACATGTACTTAATTTGAAAAAGCGAAATCATAGAACTGACATTTATACTCTGTCACTGGGTTCATCCGAAACGTTACGTCTGTTCACCCCAGTTTTAGACATACCCACCCTCAGACAAAATCTGATACAAATGCTAAATACGTTGATCCGGAACACATTATTGTCTGTGACAAGCGGTTGTAAACAAACGAACCAAGAACAGCCCCACGTTTCCATTTGGCCTCAATCACACAGCACCTGGCTACACAAAATGGTGGCACTTCCGAATCTTCGTCTCTCTTCAGTTACCAATTTCAGTCCACAACTGAGCACAGCTATGTGGACATATACACAACAAGGCCAACACAACACCGTCCTTTCTTGTACTACAGATGTAGGTCTGATGTAGAACATCAGAAATATCACTGTGAATGTACATAGTGGAGAAAATTAGACCAAGAAAAGCTAAGTTACGTCGAAGTAGTTACCTAAATTGTGTTCACACTGCGGAAGTGAAACACGAGCTATAAGAAATAATGATAAAACAGGGCAAGGAGGAACTAAAAATCAAAGTCCTGTGATCACAACTGGCAGCAATATGGACACCGAAAGTACTCGTGACAGCATGCAGACAACACCATTCACCCTTGGTATACTGAGTGGGAATTAAATGTAACCAGGCTTTGTTTTTCCTTCAACAGTTCTCGGTGGTATAGAGTTAACAGCCTTACCAATTTTTATGTGTTTTTTAAGCCTGCTGGACAAAAAATTAACATTATGCAACAAGTATGTTGTTTTATTTAGTATGCCATATTGTTTCAAATCCAAGTGGACCATTTTGTACCCATGTTTGTTCTATTTGTCCAACATCCAAACACAAAAAAAAACAGACCAGAAATGTTGCCAGTGCTCAGAATGGGTGAGCCAGGACCACTCTAACAAGACAATTCAAAGAGCATGCAGCAATTACAAGGAACAATCATAACGCAAATTTCATGCACATTCCTGTTCTCAACTGTTTTCTTGTTATCAAAAAATTTTAGGTAATTCATTCTATGTAACTGCATAAGAAAAGAAAAAACCAAATAAAAAATTCTGTATTTAGTGGACTCTGAGAAACAAACTTTGAAAAAAAAACGTGTTCTGAAAAGAATTTAAAAATATGGGTACAAAATGTACCCAGAACACAAAAAGATGAAGTTATATTGCTCGATAAACCAGGGGTTAAAGTAAGAGACACACAGAGAGTGACTCAGTAAGATCTATCAGCAGATGCAGAGAATATCTTTTGTCCTCATAACTGGCCACAAGCACCCAATCAAAGCAAAGACTGCCTTTCTAAGTTCTGCACAGTGTATTATGAATTACTTTGTTCCATACCAGATGTAATTTTACATTCCTTTAAGTTAAAGGATCGCAGTTACCAACAAAAAATATGACAATGTAAACTAAAAAAAGCTTATAATTCATTCAATGACACTCGTAACTACACACTATGTATACCTGCCTGTTTGACTAAAACGGATGCTACTTGTTTACTTCCAATGATGAAAATTACTTTGACAACCAGACCAGCTGTAACTTGTAACTGTGGGTACCAAGTGTTGGTCAGTGCAGGTGCTCCCTTAAGTGAACAGCCAGAATGTTCTTCAGAAATAGACGAACAATTGCTGCACTTTCTGGAACATAGACTGACTGCAGCTAACGTAAGTCCTGTTGGAAAAACTCCTGTCTAGGGCTCTCCAACTTTTACTGTTTCAAACTATATCAGAATGTGTAATCAGTCCCCTTCTATATGATTTATGGGCCCATTACAAGACAAATACTAAATGAATGGGCACAGGTGAAGTCAAATACTCAACAAATTTTCATTACATTTTGTATTTTAGTGGTGTAGTTAACTTAAATTTGCAATAAACAATCAAAAAGAACTGTACAAGTAACTGTAAAACAAGTAACTAATTTTGCAGTGATGCCAGTATCACACCACACAGTACAGTGTCTACCTGCAGAAACCCTGTTATGTTCACTTTGTCAATATCTGAAGCAAGGGATAACAGTTATCATGCAAAATTTACAACTGCCTGTCATCTTGACAACAAACTTATGCAAAGTACTGACAGAGGAGATAAAATACATCTGAAAATGTTGTGTGATGAGAGAAGTGCATTGCCCATAACATATATTTCACTTTCCTCTACAATTTCTATTCAAAACACTTCTCGCCCCAGTAAGACATCTAGTTAGTCATGCTCGATATGCATTCATTAACACATGCAGTTCTCACTTAGCGTTCTTTATAGCGAGTGAACTTCAGGCAAAACTGGAATGTGTTAACACTGCAGTGGAACTACCCAACATCGAATGTTGTTACAATCACCTCAGCACCTGTTTAGTAACCATTCGACATATTCTGTTTGCACACAACATTTGTCAACCGCCCATGTGTACGTATGTGATACCATGTACACAACCTTGCTAATCAGACAGACAACAGCTGGGTGGTATTGCTATTGGAAGGAAGGTGAAAATACTTCTGATGGTGCACAATGCCAAGGTACTGTAACACTAGCAGCTTTCCAATATTCGCAGAGTTTTATGAATATATTACCTCAGGATCTGAGGACATCCATTCAATCAAGAACCTTTTCTTGTAGAGGAATGCCCATATAGATATGTCAAACATGTATTCAGGTCCCTCAGTGAAGCAGAACTTAAATTGAATTACAAGTGATGATGGCGAAATTTCCCCTACCCCATGCCACACTGCACTACACTACATAAAGGAAGTCTAACCAAGCCAAACTGCACAATTATTATGTGCTAGCTCTGAGTTGGGATGACACAGCACAGTGTACAGGAAGTGGAATTCCAGAATGTATCCAACAATGTGTTCTGGGCTGGTCACACAATTCTGGGTTAAAGAACCTAAATATGTTAAAAAATTTAACATAAACACCAACTTTCCAAATTGCAATAATTATTGATTATACAGTTTATTCCCGAATCACTTCCGTACCTACAACTGTTGTGTGAAAAGCATTACAGGTATAATATGGTGTCTCTTTACTATTTGGTTGTCGATACGTAATCTGTCAAGAAGGATAGCATTTTGAAGATAATTAAATTTATTATCACATTTTTACAGCCTTTTTTATCTAATTTTGTTTGTAATTTACTATGGTGTGACTTAACTGACATACCCTATGTACACACTGTTTAAAAGTGAAATTCCTTAACTTAGAATGCAGCAGTGCCTGACAGAATCTGAACTCAGCACCTTGAACATCAAACGGTACATATATTATCAACATAATACTCAGCAAGTACTGATATCAGAAGGCACAAATAAAAAAAATTTACAATGATACTAACCCTTCCAGATGGTTGCCATACTTTTACACTGTAATGGGTGTTACACCAGTACAATTTCTGTTGCAACTTGTGCAGCCATGCTCTCAATCCCCCCCCAAACACAAGCGCGCGCGCGCGTACCTCAAACTCTGAATGCCGTTCCCGTACTGCAATGCAATACAGGTATAGCATTACACACTTTCAAATAATTCACATTCACATTGCTTTCTTAATTGTTAATAATTTTAAAAATAACATACATTTGAAATGTGAAATATGAAATAATGACTTTTCAACACACATTACCCAGCACAAAACTTGAATTTTTTTTACTCTGGCCAGCAGATGCCCAAGTGAACAGTGAAATGATACATCCGTCTCAAACGGCGAACGCAATTGGAGGAAATGATGCAAGTAGCCCCTAACCTTTATAATTAACAATTACATCTGTGTGCAAATGATTGGTCTTTAAATTATCAGTTATAATTTATCTGAATTACTTAACAACCTGAGGTTTTAACAAGTATTAACAGGATGACATACATCCAAATTATTGTCATAATTTGTAACCTGCAACACCTTATACACAGTGTACAGCTCAGGGTCTCTTACATGAATTGTCTTATGCCATATCGTGATGATTCTAACATATGTCAATCCATGTTACATAAATGTTTCTCAAATTAACACACATTACATTCAATAGTAAGTCACTAGGGAAGCATGTCTACCTGTCAGCTGACAATATTAGTTTTTATTCTTCAAACTTTGCAGACAACACAGCTGTCACAACTGCTATCTCTACAAACTGATCACAGTCACAATATGACAACTGGCTTAGCAAAATGCTCTACACTTCTGTTCACAAAGTGCCTGGTCCAAGGCTGGGCCAAAACAAAGGTTATTGTGAATGAAGATTTCTGTGGAGCTCCTCAAAGCAGTGTAATTTCTCAATTATACCACAACTACTTCCTTCCAAATGCTAGTGCCTTATCTCAACTACAGCACAAATACTTCCCTCCAAATGCCAGTGCCATATCTCAACTACAGCACACATACTTCCCTCCAAATGCTACTGCCATATCTCAACTACAGCACAAATACTTCCCTCCAAATGCTAGTGCCATATCTCAAATACACCATGACAACTTCCTTTGAAATGCCAGTGCCATTTCCCCTTCACCACAACTACCTCCTTCCAAATGCCAGTATCATTATCTCAACTACACCACAAATATTTCCTTCAAAATTCCAGTGTCACATCTCAACTACACCACAACTACTTCCTCACCAATGCCAGTGATATAATCAACTACACCACAACTACTTCCATCTGAATGCCAGCGCCATATCTCAACTACACCACAACTACTTCATGGCAAATCACTTTCAATTCACTGATTGCCCTATAAGTAAACCTTGATTAGTCCAAGTTACTAATTGAAAAGGAATTTAATCAACATTCCAGGTGTTGAACAGGTTCATTTGATTTTTTAAACTTGTACTTACTCTTTCACTCTTCCTTTAGAGTTATCACATAAGCCAAAAATTCAATTGGATAGGTGACAATAGACTAGGTATTCCAAGTAGCAACAAAATGCAGCCTTTAAGTCACATTTTGCCTCAAGGCCATATTTTGTGTGCTGTATATGCCTATTGGGAAGGCAAACCACAAAAACATGACAAAGTTATATCAATTTGAACTGTATTCATGTTCATCAAGTGCTGTGTATCAAGTTTCATGTATATCAAACTTAGAAAATAGATTAATAAAACATTAGCTTCAGTGTTAAAACATAAAAGTGTGCACAACATATGTGGATATGTTACATCTACATCACTCCATAAAAACAGTGCAAGTAACATTACAGAAGGTTTCAGTAAAAGACAAATATCTGCAAAACACACCCACCCTTGGAAATTATAACAGAATAATTTTCTTTAATTTTTCCTTCAATTAAATTTAATCAAGACAAGAACACACAAGGATGTAAGATATTCAACAGAAACAGAAGACAGGCAGACAGACCCACACATAAGTTTTGTACCTACCCAGAAAATAAAATGGCAGCATACAAATATCTGATAAGCTAAACCGATGCCAAACAGAGACCGAACATTAAAATATCATATCCACACCAAATCTAATCATTCCTAACAGGCAAAGCAACTGTATAACAAAACACTGTTTTATTTACACAGTCAGTCCAAGTCAACAAAACCCTGTTACAATCCCTTTCGCTATCTAGGTATGCACACGAGGACAATCACAACAATTTCAAAGACACAAATCTTAAAATAATATTCTGTACAAACAACACCCCTTCATAAAATATTAAAACCTAAAAATACTACCAAAGAAATTTAATCAGTTGAATTTACAAACTCCAGTGTCCCAAGTGCAAAAAGGTACAAACAGGATAAACCAGCACAAATCTGAAAGTCAAACACAATGACAACATCCAGTACAAATATCATATATAAATAGACCCAGTACATATATCCCAACTACATTCTGTTTACACAATCCACACTCCAAAAAATGGCAAATTTTACAGAACTATAAAAGACAACAGAAAATTCAGCAGACAAAAAATGGGGTGCTTATGAATCTCTTATACAACCTCTATATATATCTTTGTAACAGACACATCATCATCCTTCTTTAACAAACAGATGATAAGGAAAACACTACCCTTGATCTCAACAGAGGACATACCATTGTGTTTCACAAATTAAATACGAAGGAGTAATGCAGTCTACACAATTCAATTTGCAAGAAACAAGTGGGTGTCATCTGTTAAGTTGCAGAGAATGCATTACTCCTTAGTATTTAATTTCTGACACACAATGGGATGTTTTCTGTTAAGGTGTGTATATCGCATTACTCCCTGGTAGTGCGAAACACAACCGGGCAAAAGACTATACTCACTAGTCAAGCTCATATCGTCAATAAACACAAGAATGTTAGAAGGAAGGTGCTTAACTTGCAATGCAAATATATATTTCAATAAGCTACGTAGTATAACATAGCTGTATAAGCTGCATCACTCCTTGGTCTTGGTCTCCTTAAATTCAAACACCAGTTACACTACACGTGTCTATTAACCCCTGGTATAAATACGTATCTTGAAGGCCCACCTGCACATTTCGATTTCAAACAACGACCACATCACTAGTTTTTTTATTATCACACAATCATGCACATAGATTAAAACTAGTATTATGAACTTCAAAACATGAACCTATATATATGCAGTATTCATCAGTTACCAGTTTACATGCATGTATGAAAATAGAAAACACCTTATAACTTTCTGCCTTACAGGATATCACAAGACATCTAGAGACAACTACAACTACAAAAAATGTGTGATACCAAGTGTATTTTGTCAAAACAAATTATCATACATTACCCCCATCTGAAACCACGACAAATCTAAACTATAATTCACGTAATTTAATAGCTTATAATTTCACTGTTTCTGATACATTATGAATTCTACATAGATAACAAGGTTACACAACTAAAGTGCATAAAGCTAACTTCTGCAACTACTTCAAATACATCAGTATTACATACAGCTCTACAACCTCTTTTTAAGAAAAGACTAAATATACCATAAATATAAATACTTCGGCATTTTTCATTCAAAAGTGTTACTTTATGTATTATGTGATATCACTGCACCAGATCATTAAAAAAAGGTTTTAAAAAACCAACTTTGAGATGAAACCCCTTAGTATTTGTTATAATAAAACTAAACATGTCGTGTTTTGAATAATAATAATAATAATAATAATAATAATAAACATTTTTGTTGAACTATGTGCTTGTGATGTAAATTAACCTCGTCTGAAGTTAGGTTAAGTTTGCAAGTAACAGAAGCAGAACCATGTTTCTGGGATCGAACAATCAAAATGAATTTCGGAGTAGCCAAAGCATTTCAAGTTTCAATAATATTACTAGCTTTAGTAAATATAACAATGGTAAACCCTACCTCATCGCTGCTAACCAGGGTTTCTTTCCCACCATTCCTCCCATTTCCAATCTTGTTTTTTGTTGGCTCCTGAAATCATGGCAAGACCACTGAGCTCCAAATATTCTTTATAAAATAAAACACCATAATAATTCATTACATTTTATTTCTACTAAACAAACAAGTTAACTACACGTTACACTAATTCTTGAAGCCAAACACGACACGGCGTCAAACGTTACACCCTCATTTTCCCACAACGTATTCACGTTCTACGCTAATGTTTATCACATCATACCAACGCATAACGCATTTTACTAACCCAAATGTGTTCCAATAACAAAAAATACTACGTACCTTCTCCTTTTTTGGCTTGTTAGGCATTTTTCTATGTTTTATAGCATGAAGACAAAACACCACCACTTACAATCTTAAAGTACACCACCATTGGTTGATTTAGTCACGTGGCCATACCTAAGAGGTCATGAATGTGAGGTATAATAAGATTTTATAAAAATGGAGCAGACTTGTCTTGGTGACATGCAGCCATTTTACGAAGGTACATTAATACGACAATTGAACATCGATGTTCACCATGCGTTGACGCTGAAATGTATCAAAGATACTCTGTCATGTTCATGTTATGTTTAGTCGCAATGTGCCTCACAAACTTCATCTATTTCTATGTTTCAGAACTAGGTTCTGAAATTGAGGAGTCTTACCTGTTACCATGGTAACAAACAATAAACAACGTGGAGTCCCAAGGCGTACTGTCTGAAAAATCCGTGTTACGGTTGCGAATTGGTGTGTAAGATGGAAGCTTTTATTGGCACCTTATTTATTAGCCAGTCAAGTGACATTGAAATTTTATTCCAAACAAGCACCTGTTTTCTATTACCTGCGTTTAATGAACAAATGCAAATTTCGTGTTAAGGTAGCATCTTCAGCTTTAGATCCATCACATTGGCAAATATAATAAAAAAAATAACGTCCAAAAGGTAAGCCATGATACAGAGCTTTTCAAGCCATCTCAGTTTGTTCTTAATGCATGACACAAGCATAGTCCTGTTCCAATTTTAATAGCACAGCCAAAGAACATATGGACATAGTCATCAAAACCCACAAATCCTCATACAAATTAAACTATGTAAAGCACATAAAACAAAACAAAATTAAAATATTACTTGTACACAACATTTGAGCGTCATACAGGCACCGCTAGTAGCAGAAGACGCACTACTAAATAACACAGATGAATAAAAATAACTCTTTTTAACGTGAAAACAAACATAAATAATGATAATAAGAATAAAGGTGTATAATTATCAAACATCTGATCTGTTTAAAATGCCATGTGGGATAAATAAGTCATGAACTAGCACATGGACTACAGTTGTTTCATAAAAACTAATAATTGCTTGGCTGGTCAAGAAATTCCTCATGTTTTGTGGAACCTAAATATTCATTATATTCACAGGAGCCTGCCACCAGTCCCTGTTGAACCAACTAATAATGTCCACACACTTCAATACTGTTTTATTAATGCCACTGTTAACATGATTCACCCACCCATACTGAGATCTTCCAAGCAGTCTCTTTTGTATAGGATTTCCAACCAAATGTGTATTGCTCATCTCCTATGAATGCTACATGTCAACTCAACTTCCTTGAAATGTAAACCTACCAATGCAACCTATCTCAAATATCATAGAATAATATACTCTTTCACTTAGACACTATAACAGTAACCATATTGAGGTGAAGCACTCATCATCAGTGAAGAAATGCCATGTAACTTATGAGACCAGTTAGTTACAAAAACCCTCATTATAAGTGTGTCCTAACAAATTAACTAAGTCGATGGGGCAGCAAACAAAAAATTACATGCATTTCGTGGAACCCAAAGGTTTGTGTTCACATGAGTCAACCACTGGTCCCTATCCTACGCCCAATTAATCCAGTCCAGCCTTTTAAGATTCATTTTAATATTACTCTCACAAGTGGTCACTTTCCTTCAAGTTTCTCCACCAAACCCTGTATGTATTTCTCTTTTCCCCCATGCATGCCACATGTCCCACCCACATCTTCTGTGATTTGATCACCCAGATAATAATTGATGAGGAGTACAAATTATGAAGCACCTCAATATGCAATATTCCAAGTGTCTTCTAGAATATTAACACTCTGTACAAAGTTTTAACAGGAGATTCTTCAATTACACAATTTACTTTCAGCATTCTCAAATGTGGTTTGGAGTAAACAAAACATAGACCACTTTCCATTTTTTAAATGGCTTTAGACACTGTTTTATTAAGTTACATTTCAATGGAGATACAATTATAGGATCTGAACAGGACCCAAAAACAAACTTATGCAGTTTTGCCAGGGGCATGACAGTCCTTATTGTCCAATCCTGTATTGGTTTTTAAGAAGTGTACAGCACTAGAAGTTATATGACACAGGTAGGGCTCATCTATTGTAAGATCACTTCTCACAGAAGAAAACAATCCAAATCTAGAGATGCTAAAATAAGAAGTAATCATATACCTTGGTACAGAAATTACTGTTGGTCTCTTACCTTGTAAATCCTTTGTACAAAAGCTGGTCTTCACTCTTTACACAATGACATTATATGGAAATTTTGTGGAAAATTTATGACAGCCATTTTTGTCACTGCATTTCAGTCCATGGTTACGTCAATAAAAGAGGCCTTAAGAAGATGGGAAGAAAAATATGGAATAAATGCAACAGAAGCTACAGAAGTCCAACTATGTTTTCAGTGGCCACCCATAGAAAAAATGGATAATTCCTTAGCAGCATTAGCTAAGTGCGAGTAGGTTACAATACATTAAAATCTGTCAAGAACTGGAAGCTGTTACAGTCTGTATATGTGTAAAGAAAAATAAATATAAATTATGTTCAGATTTGATTTAACACAAAGTATATATGCACCATTTTTCATAAAAGCTTCAATACCAACAGTGTCTACAGATGTTCCATACATTCAATATTATGAATATTAATTGAATGAAGTTTCAACTAATAAGATTTTTTCTTAACAGGAAGTTGTCACTGTCCACTAACATGATTGAAAAGATAACTGGAATTAGTAGTCTGAAGAATCTCAGAATCCTGTCAGTTGGGAGAAATTACATAAAGAATTTCACTGGTCTGGTAACTATCCTGTTTTGCTGTTGCTGCTGACATGCTTTACAATACTACGAAGTTCAGGATCCAGTAACAAGCTTCTGAAATTTCATATTCCACACTTCTGGCATGAGTATTATGGAAACTGATGTTAGTTGTACTGGTCATATTCTGCCAACTGCAACTTCGAAAGCCTTAATTTTATGCCTCCTATGTTAGTTCGTATTGGTTGTGTGCCACACTGCTGCATCTCTGCAGCTTGCAAAGCCTTAATTTTATCGATATTCCACTTACATCAGTTTGTATTGCTCTGCGCCACACTACTGCATCTCTGCAGCTTGCAAAGCCTGAATTTTATTAATATGTCTCTAACGTCAGTTTGTAATGCTATTCGCCGCACTACTGCAGATTGCAAAGACTTACATTTTTTAAATATAAATTCTCTTACACCTGGGATAACATTGGGCTGCCAATTCTGTGGTATGGAGGACAGCATAGGCAAGGAAGTTTTCTTCCCGAAAACACCAAGATTGGCTCAGGGGCCCACCCAGCCTCCTACTCAATGAGCACTAGTGGTTTTATCCCTGGATATGATATTCACCTTTCACCCCCACCTAGTACCAAGGTTAAGAATGAGCAGAACTGTCTACTCCCCTGTATACTTTCAGGCATGCAAAGGGGATACTCTATTTTATTTGCCTGGCAATAAATATTCCAAAACAGTAATTATGAATTGTAGAACAGCAGTTTTTTTTTTGGGGGGGG
>JGI24700J35501_10930679_pt1 | contig 18503 bp, 16 predicted proteins | sample TergutTh196P1_FD_35501 | JGI IMG/M metagenome (IMG submission 35501)
GGGGTCTGGGGGCAGAGCCCCCAGCGGGGTGTGGGGCAGAGCCCCACGGTCTTAGCGGCGTGTGGAGGAGTAGGAGCCTACTTCTACTAGGACGGAGGCCTGGCGTGTGGCTATTAGGGCCTCTCGTCTGTTGGTAGGGTCGGCTGTGGATAGGGCGTTGTTTGCCGTGTCTAGGTCGGACTTGGCTGTGGTGCTGTCGATTTCGTCCGACCATAAGGCCTGCTCTGTCATTAAGGTGGCAACATTGTCTCGTATCGTTACGACTCCGCCAAAAAGAGCCATTCTCCGCTCCGTGCCATCGTTAAAGATTCGCAACGGGTTTATGCCTAGTACGCCCGAAAGGGGCATATGGTTCGGCAAAACACCGATTTCGCCCATCGCTGAATGTTCGCCCATATCTTCGAGCAAACACCGCATTATTATCATGTCAACGGGTTCGTCCACTTTCATGCTGTCCGCTGTTATAATTCGTAATTGCAGTTTTGCCATTCCCTATCCCGCCTTTACTTTTTATTGAACCGTGCAACCACGTCCTCGATTTTACCAGCGTTTAGGAACATTCCCTCTGGTATCTCGTCGTGCTTGCCGTCAATTATCTCTTTGAATCCTCGCACCGTCTCTGCTATCGGAATGTGCTCGCCTGGTATGGACGTGAATTTCTCCGCCACATGGAACGGCTGTGATAGGAAACGCTGCACTTTACGTGCACGTTCTACAATCAGCTTGTCCGTCTCGGATAATTCGTCCATTCCCAAAATTGCTATAATGTCCTGCAAGTCTTTATAACGCTGCAGAATACTCTGTACCTCTCGTGCCACGTTGTAATGGTCTTCGCCCAAAATTGCCGCATCCAAAATACGTGAATTGGATTCGAGTGGGTCGATTGCGGGATATATTCCCATTTCAACGATCGCACGGGAAAGCACTGTCGTCGCATCCAAGTGAGTAAACGTCGTTGCGGCGGACGGATCTGTAAAGTCGTCAGCTGGTACGTATATCGCCTGTACAGACGTTATCGAACCCGCACGGGTCGAGGTTATACGCTCCTGCAAACTTCCCACTTCCGTCGCCAGCGTGGGCTGATAACCAACCGCACTCGGCACACGCCCGAGAAGTGCAGACACTTCACTACCCGCCTGTACGAAACGGAAAATGTTATCGATGAAGAGTAACACGTCCTGATGAGCTACATCACGGAAATATTCCGCAAGGGTTAGACCCGTAAAGCCCACACGCATACGAGCTCCAGGCGGTTCGTTCATCTGCCCGAAAACAAGTGCGGCTTTCTCGATAACGCCTGAATTTTTCATGTCGTTGTAAAGGTCAATTCCCTCACGAGTACGCTCGCCCACGCCCGAGAACACGGAATATCCGCCATGGCTGGTGGCTATGTTGTAAATCAGTTCCATTATGAGAACCGTCTTTCCAACGCCCGCACCACCGAACAATCCGATTTTTCCGCCCTTTGCATAGGGGCAAAGCAGGTCAACCGCTTTTATGCCCGTTTCCAGCATTTCGGTAACTGCTGTCTGGTCGGCAAAACCTGGTGCGTTTCGGTGTATCGCCCATTTTTCCTTCGCATCGGGGGCTGGCTTGTTGTCAATCGGGTCGCCCAATACATTTAGCATACGTCCCAAGGTAGCATCGCCAACAGGTACCGATATAGACGAACCAGTGTCGATTGCCTCCATTCCACGTACTAAGCCGTCAGTAGAACTCATGGCTATACAGCGTACCACATTGTCGCCCAAATGCTGTGCGACTTCGAGCGTTACTTTTTCCCCGCCCTCTGGGGTTATCTGTATGGCATTATAAAGCGCTGGTAAATCGGTTTCAAACCGTATGTCTATTACCGCGCCGATAATCTGTAAAATCTTACCGGTATTAGATGGCATTTGCTCCTCCTACAATTTCGCTAATTTCTTGGGTTATTGCGCCCTGTCTTTGCCTATTGTATAGCAAAGTCAAATCGTCCACAATTTCACCCGCATTTCTTGCGGCAGCATCCATACTTGTCATACGAGATGCCTGCTCACACACTGCCGCCTCCGTCATTGCTCCATAGATGAACATTGTCAAGTACACTGGTACCGCCTTGTCCAAATATGTTGCAACGTCTGGCTCGTATATTATTTCAGCAGTGCTTTTCTTTTTTTCATCCTCGCCGTTCTCGCCGCCTTCGCCGCTCTCTTCTGCATTTCCGCCGAATGGCAATAATTTTACCAATTTCGGCGTGTGCGAAAGCAACGTCTCAAACTGCGTGTATGCAATGTAAATCGCATCAACCCGTTGGTCGGGGTCTTCATGGTTGTACATCTCCACCAACCGCTGTGAAATTTTGGCGGCCTCGGCGTAAGATACATGATCCATTATCCCCTTATACTCGGCAACGACTTCCTTGCCACGCCGCACGAAATACTCTCGGCACTTCGCACCCACGGCAACAACTCGCTCCTCTGTGTCCTCTTTGGTTATGTGATTCAACGCCTCTTTCAGGATATTTGTATTGTAACCCCCGCATAGTCCACGTTCGCCGCAAATGACGACATATGCCGATCGCTTGCCCTCGCGCGTCCCGTAATATAGGCTGTCCATCGCATCCAGGTCGTTTATCCCCTCGTTTACGAACCGTTTTGCATCCGTAAACATGGGGCGTATCGCCTCTAATTTTGCCCGATTCTTCTGAACCTTCGAGGCAGCCACGAGATTCATGGCTTTCATTATCTTTCCTGTGTTCTTAACGCTCGTTATACGGCGTTTTATAGCTTTCATCGAGGGCATAATTTACCTCCCTTTTGAAAACGTACTAATCGCCGCTTTTATCTTATCTTCACATTCCGTGCTAAGCGCTTTCTTCTCGCGAATCTCCGTTAAAATATCGCTGTGGCTCGCTCGGACAAAGTCCAAGAAGTCCGTTTGCCATTTTTTCACATCTTCCAGCTTAACGTCCGCCATGTGATTATTCGTCAGCACGTATAGAATGAGTGCTTGCTCCTCGACTGGCATCGGCTTATATTGCGGCTGTTTGAGAATTTCCACGATACGTTCGCCATGCCGTAGTCTGTCCAACGTGTCCTGGCTCAAATCCGAGCCGAATTGGGCAAAAGCAGCCAATTCCCTGTATTGTGCCAATTCCAAACGGAGCGGGCCAGCAATCGACTTCATCGCCTTTATTTGCGCCGAACCACCCACACGTGAAACCGATAAACCAGGGTTAATAGCTGGACGTATACCATTGTTAAACAGTTCAGATTCCAAGAAAATCTGCCCGTCCGTTATCGAAATAACATTCGTTGGTATGTACGCCGAAATATCGCCCGCTTGTGTCTCAACAATCGGCAACGCCGTCAGCGTTCCGCCGCCATGTTCTTCGCTCATACAAGCCGCTCTTTCGAGCAAACGGGAGTGCAAGTAGAAAACATCCCCAGGATACGCTTCCCGACCAGGAGGCCGTCTAAGCAGCAAACTGAGTGCTCTGTACGCAACGGCGTGTTTCGACAAATCGTCGTAAACCACCAGCACGTCTTTGCCCTGCTCCATCCATTCTTCGCCGATAGCACAACCTGCATACGGTGCAATGTATTGCATAGGCGAGGAATCGCTAGCGTTGGCGGAAACTACTACGGTATAATCCATAGCACCCGCCTCTTGCAGCGTAGTAACCAGCCTTGCCACCGTGGAAGCCTTTTGGGCAATAGCCACGTAAATACACAGAACACCCGTACCTTTTTGGTTGATTATCGTATCGATACAAAGTGCTGTTTTGCCCGTCTGCCTATCGCCGATAATAAGCTCACGCTGTCCACGCCCGATTGGCACAAGTGCGTCAATGGCGATGATACCCGTTTGCATGGGTTGATTAACCTCTCGGCGAGTGATAACACCAGGTGCAACACGTTCGATTTTCCTTGTTGCAGTCGCATTTATCGGACCTTTGCCGTCAATGGGTTGACCCAACGCATTAACAACCCGCCCGAGCATGGCATCACCAACAGGAACTTCAGCAATACGCCCCGTTCTTTTTACAGGATCGCCCTCTTTAACATCCGAGTCCGAGCCGAGCAAAACTGCACCGATGCTGTCTTCGTCCAGATTCAAGGCGATTCCAAACAGGTTGCCCGTAAACTCCAATAGCTCGCCGCTCATAGCGTTGTTGAGCCCATGCACACGGGCAATACCATCGCCTACATGGATAACGCTCCCCGCCTCGGACACATCCAAGGCAGTCGAGAAGGACTCTATTTTTTTCTTGATTACGGTACTAATTTCTTCAGGCCTAAGCATAATAATAGTTACCCCTTTTTTTAACCTCCGACTTGAAAAAATCGGGGCTTTATAATGTGCATGGCTTTAAACAGCCATGTTTAACTTCAATTCTTGCAGGCGGGATTTTATCGTACGGTCAACATAATAGCCGTCAACTTGGATATACAGCCCGCCAATAATCGAAGTGTCAACCCTCTGTTCAATTACCACTTCTTTACTCAGCTTGCGAGAAAGTAAAGCGGCAAGTTCGCCTATTTGCCTAGGCGCAAGCGGCACAGCCGAAACAACAACTGCCGTAGTTTTCCGCAGACGGTCGTTTGCCATATCGATAAAACTTGCCAGAATCGGCACGATGTACTCTTCACGGCCTTTATCCACCGCAAGATACAACAGCCCCAGCAAATCGGAGCTTACCTTATCCTTAAAAGCCTCGTCAAAGAACGCCCGTTTTTCCGCCGCAGAAATTCGTGGATGCGTTATGATGCTTTGGCAATCCTTATCCGCCAACGCTTCTTTCATAACAACAGCCTGACTCAAATTTTCTTCCAAGCGTCCGCCCTCAACCGACAGTTCAAACACTGCCGTTGCGTAACGATTCACTAATTGTGCCACGCCAATTCCTCCAATTCTGCCATTGTCTCGTTGAACATTTGTTCATGTACTGCCGCATCAATAGTCCGTTCCAGAAACTTCGTAACCATAGCTGCCGAAACGTCCACCACTGTCTGCCGCATTTCGCTACTTGCACGTTCTTTTTCTAACTCAACGTCCTTCATAGCACGGTTCTTCATAGCCTCTGCATCGCTTTTTGCCGTTGCTTCTGCCTCTTTTGTCCTATCGGCAGCCATTTTTCGAGCCGCTTCCAGTGAGCTTTGTTTTTCCTGCTCAATATCCCGCACCTTCTGCTCAAATTCCTCTTTCAAAAGCGTTGCGGCGGTCTTCTCATCTTCGGCATATTTCAAATCGCCTTCAATTTGTTCCGTCCGTTTTTGAAAAAAATTGCCAACCACGCCTCGCAAAAGATACCACAAGAGAAAAAACAACAAACCTACACTAAATATCTGTGCAACAAAACTAACAGTTTCCAACTTCTCAACTCCTCCCAACATCAAAATCAAAACCTTGGGGCTCTGCCCCAAACCCCAAAACCGTGGGGCTCTGCCCCACACCCCGCAAGGGAGCACGCCCCCTTGACCCCGCACGTTTTGTGAATTTTAAACATTTGGGTTTTTTGGGGATTTTTGGTGTCGGGGCGGATATTATCCGCCCGTTGCTACTCGGTTTTGTATGATTTTAATGTCAAATTTTTAATTCTGCCATAGTTTCGTTAAAAAGCTGTTCATGGGTGGCATCGTCGATTGTTTTGTCCAAAAACTTAGCAACCATAGCAGCGGAGACCTCGATAACGGTTTGTTTGAGTTCGCCGCTCGCACGTTCTTTTTCGGATTCGATTTCTTTCATAGCCTTAACCCGAATATTATCCGCCTCGCTTCTGGCTTTCGCTTCCGACTCCCGACTTTTATCGGCTGAAATCTGTCGTGCCGCTTCGATTATCTCGTGCTTCTCACGTTCGATCTCTTTAACTTTGCCCTCATATTCCGCTTTAAGCAAAGCTGCCGCCGCCCGTTCATCTTCCGCAAATTTCAATCCGCCGTCAATCCGTTCCGCCCGTCTCTGCAAAAACTCACTCACAGGCTTATGCAACAGAAATCTAAGGATAATGAACAGCACGAACACACTCAACAAGTTTACCGCCGCCTGAATCACGGTAGGCAACCCTATACCAGGAAACACATACCCATCAATCAACGACGCAACCGCCAACATCTGCAACTCCAACAACTCCATCTCCTTTCACAGTCCTAAAAGATTAAGACCTTGGGGCTCTGCCCCAACACCCTCGCACAGGACGTTCCTGCGCAAGGGGGCGCGCCCCCTTGACCCCGCTCGTTCGCTATTTTAATGTTCTTGGCTTATGTTTAGCCTTTGGCATTTTTTCGCTATTGTTTTGGGTTTTGCGTTCCTTGCCTGTGTCGTAAGGTCGTAGGTTGGCTGTGGAACGTATGGATGGGGGATTTGAGTCTCGTTTCAAACACTCGCCCGAACCCTTGTGCTAATCAGGCTCGGGGAGCGTCTGTGGTTTATTTTGCTTTTAGAACCGTATTTTTTGTTTCGTGGTGGTTTAGCCGAAGAATGTTACAGCTTGACCCACCAATGGGTTGGCAAACAGCAAGATTATAGCAATAACCAAGCCGTAAATACCAGACGTTTCGGACATAGCCATGGAAACGAACAGGGTACTCATAACCGTACCGCGCGATTCGGGCTGACGGGCGATTGCTTGAATTGCACTCGCTCCGATATGTCCTTGACCTACTCCAACACCGATACCATTAAGAATTGCAATACCGGCACCAATCTGACCTAATCCTAGTACAAATGCTAAGGGTTCGATTGACATTTTAATTCCTCCTAAAAATATAATAATTTATTTGAACACGCAAAACGCCCATTTAATGCCGCACTCGGCAACGCCCAACGTATCCATATATTAAAAACCTCATGCCAGCCGCCGTAATATCTCTTTATGTCGCCACGTCCAGCTTTGGTTAATAATACCAAACTAATCCTGCAAATTTTTGTGCAACCAGCACAATCTTCCACAAACCGCTACCTAACAGTTTGCAAAACCCCCAAAAAAATCCACACACACCAACCCAAAACCCATGCACAAATCATAAAATTAACCAAATAAAATGTGCGGGGTCCAGGGGGCGTGCTCCCTGGCGGGGTCAAGGGGCAGAGCCCCTTGCGGGGTTTGGGGCAGAGCCCCAAGGTCTTAAGCCTCGGAAGGTTCTCCGGCGTTTGCGGCTGCGGAGATGAAAGCTAGGCTTAGGACTACGAAAACGTAGGCTTGGAGTAGGCCGGATGCGAAGTCGAAGTAGGCGTGTAGAACTACGGGTACTATGAATTGAACCAGAGCGGGAGTCATGGCGTAAATTAAGGTTAAGAGTATCATGCCGCCTAAGACGTTACCGAAAAGACGGAAACTTAGTGAGACGATTTTGGCAATTTCACCCAATACGTTTAATGGGAAGAAAATGAAAATTGGCTCGAAAAATCCCTTGGCGTGATCTTTTGGATGATAGTAAAACGCCAAACCTTGAATCATCAGGAAACTGACGACCGCAAGCGGTAATGTCGCCGTCCAGTCAGCGGTTGGTGGCCTCATTCCTGGCACTAATCCGATTATGTTCGATACCGCCACGAACATAAATACCGCAAAAAACCAGCCCCCTAAATAGGTAAGCTCCTTGCCCGCCGTGCCTCTAACGAAATTGTTGAAAGCATCAATGGCAAGCTCAATGAAATTTTGAAATCCTCTTGGCACCTCGGTAAAACTGTTCAGCTTTATGCGTACGAAAATCGCAAATAGCGTGAGCAAGCCGATTATAATCCAAGTATTACGCAACGTCTCCGTTAGGTAGAGCGTAACATTGGGCAAAATCTCAACAGTGCCGTAAACTGCTACATTAAAATCCATTTGTAGTCCCCTCTTTTGTTAAATTTATTTTTGAACATCGCCAGAATCGTCATCCTCATGGGAGTCGTAGACCCGAAACTCGCCTGTTGAAGCGGTTTGAGCGGGCTGCTCGTCCACGGGCGCAAATTCCTTTGGTGATGTAAAACGCCATACATACATTGCAAGCTGCATTGTAAATATCCCGAAAATTGCACCGAATAAGTCGATAAACGGTACAAATGCCGCCGCTAGAAACACGGCTATCGTCAGCAGAAAACGGAAGAAATACTGCATACGAGCGAAGTTCTTGCCCCGTGCCTCGTCATTTAACTCCACCACTCGAGCCGCCGTTTTTTCCAACAAAATTATTTTAACACAGTTCAAACAGGTTGTCAATAATACTCCAAAAGAAAAATGCATAGCCAAAAGAATTGGGTCTTCGGCTTGACCGTTGTGAAAAAATACCGCTCCGCCCAGTGAAATCAAGGCTGCAAGGACAATCATAATCATGATAATCCGTCTACTCGTATAGGAAATATTCACAAATTCACCTCTATATTTTTGTTAAAATTGCACAAAAAATTTTTTTAATTTGTTAAAATTGCTAAAAGCGTTTCGACAAATCGTATATAAATTTGAACGCCGAGCCTGCACCGATAAAAGCAAACAGTAGCAGAAACCAAGGAGTAGTCCCCAGCCAAGAATCCAGAAACCGCCCGATAAACACGCCAATCGCCACACAAGCCATAAGCGTCAGGCCGATTTGTGAAAATATAGCCAACGCTTGCATCATGGCACGTCGTTCTTTTTTTGTAATTGGTGGGATTTGCGGGGGTTCTTTGATTTTAATCATCTCCTGTTCAAGCCCAGTAAGGGAGCAGTTTGTGGGCGTTCTACTTTATGCGAACGCTTTGGGGCGAACGCTTTGGGGCGAACGCTTTGGGGCGAACGCTTTGGGGCGAACGCTTTGGGGCGAACGCTTTGGGGCGAACGCTTTGGGGCGAACGCTTACCAGCGTTCGTAAGGAATGAGCAAGCCGCAGATTTGACAGGTTGCTACTTCCAGTATACCAATCGGCACAGTGCCGTTTTGGTAGATTGTTTCTATTGTGATTATAGCGTCGGGTACGTCGCACTCACAGATTTCCTGATGATTGAGGCTGCTAATTTCAGCGTACCGCAAACCATCTTCAAATTGGAAATCCAACGTCATTTCCAAGGCAGGTACGGATGCGTTAATTTCGTGAGGTCTGAAGAAGGGTGCATCGCCTGTTACTGCCATTACTACCGTAGGGACAAACAACGCCACTACCAAGGTAGCTACTAGTATCAATTTTGTTAATTTTTTCATATTTTCCTCCTCTTGGATACTGCCGCAACACGGGCGGAATCGCTCGCAGATGGGCAGATCGGGTTTTTCGTAGTGCCGCACTTTTGGGTTGCTCCCCTACGCAGGTATTTTTATTGTAACATAAAGAATTTGGAATTGCAAGGGGGATGCAAAATTTTTTTGAATTTTGAGAATAGCCACTCTTCCAGCGACAGACTCGCCCCCGTTCGAAAATTTTAAATTTGACAAAACCAAATGGCTTTGCTACAATAACAATCAGTATTTTGATTTTCACATTGCAGCCTAGTCGCTCGATTAGGCTGAGTGGGCTTTTATTTAGGGAGGATAGAGATGAAATTTTCACAAATGAAGTACGAACGATTGGAGTTTGAGACTGCAAAACAGCAGTTGGAGGAATTTTTGGCAAACTTCAAAAATGCAAAATCGGCAGATGATTGCTTTGCCGCTTACAAGGAGATTGACGAATATTCAAAACAGATATTTTCGGTATTCAGCTTGGCAAACATCAGAAACACGCTGGATACAACGGATAATTTTTATGCCGAAGAGAAGAAATATTCTGACGAGGTTTCGCCTAAATTGCGGGCAATCCAGCAGGAAATTACCATCGTCTTGCTTAGCTCGCCTTTCCGCAAGGACATGGAAGCAAAATGGGGTACGCTCATGTTTGATAATGCGGAAATCCAGCTAAAAACCTTTAAACCCGAGATTGTCGAGGATTTGCAGGAGGAAAATCGGCTGACCACGGAATACCAAAATTTAACATCTTCGGCACAAATCGAATTTGACGGCAAAACGCTGACGCTAGCGGAACTTGTGCCGTATTACGAGAATCCCGATCGCAACGTGAGGAAAGCCGCAATGACGGCGGCATCCGATTGGGGTATGGCTAGGGCTGAAGAATTTGACAAAATTTTCGATAATTTGCTTGCCGTACGGACAAAAATCGGCAAAAAGCTGGGGCATGAGAATTTCACGCAGGTGGGATATTATAGGATGCAACGGAATTGTTACGATCAAGAGATGGTCGCAAAATTCCGCGAGGGCGTTGTGAAATACATTGTGCCAGTCGCAAAACGACTGAAAGAGGAGCAAGCAAAAAGAATCGGCGTGGACGGCTTGAAAGTCTACGACGACGCTTTCCAATACGAGGACGGCAACGCAAAGCCAATCGGTACGCCTGACGAAATTTTCGCACACGGGAAAAAGATGTACCACGAACTATCGCCCGAAACGGGGGAATTTATCGACTTTATGCTTGACAACGAGCTTTTTGACGTGTTGACGCGTCCAGGTAAAGCCCCAGGCGGCTATTGCTCAAATATCCCAATATACAAATCGCCGTTCATTTTTGCGAATTTTAATGGCACTTCGCATGATATTGACGTTCTCACACACGAGGCGGGTCATGCGTTTGCGGGCTATATGGCAAAGGATATTTATCCGTCCGCTTTGCAACGATATTCTGCGGAAACGGCTGAAATCCATTCCATGGCAATGGAATTTTTCGCATGGCCGTGGATGGAAGGATTTTTCGGAGATCAGACCCAAAAATATTATGATTATCACTTGGCTTCGGCACTCACTTTTATACCATACGGCACTATGGTGGACGAATTTCAGCATCATTTGTATGCCAAGCCAGAAATGAAAGCGGCGGAACGAGATGCGTTATGGCGGGAGCTTGAGGCGAAATACCGTCCGTGGCTAGATTTGGAAGGCGTACCGCTGTACGAAGCAGGGCGGCGTTGGCAATTACAGTTGCACATTTACAAATATCCGTTCTACTACATTGACTACTGTTTGGCACAGATAATGGCATTGTCATTTTGGGCTGAAAATCAGGAAAATCACAAGGCGGCTTGGGCAAAATACAAGCGGCTTGTTGAGCTTGCTGGAACAAAGACTTTTGTCGGCTTGATTGAGGATGCAGGGCTTCCGACCCCATTTGTGGCGGACAATCTGAAAATTGTTTCGGATGCGGCGGTTAAGTGGCTGGACGGCAACAAATAGCCACCCAATCAGCTCATATCTTAAAAATTTCTGGCGTTTCGTAGGGGCGGATAATATCCGCCCGCAAGCTGCAACTGGCGGATAATATCCGCCCCTACGTTAATGCGTCTGATTAATTTGGTTAGCTATAAAAAATAATGAATAGGAATGATTATTTATGCAGTCAAACTACAGCAAAAAACCTCGTAAAAATAGACGTAACCGCAACGCAAAATCGCTTTTTATAAAGGCGTTCGCAATAGCGTTTGTGGTGTTTTCGACATTGGTCGCAGGTGTGGTGTCGGTCAATACCTTTGTTATAACGCCCCCCGAAATACCATCCATAAACCCAGGGCTGATAGCCGCCTCGCCCGAGGATACCGAATATGAACGCCCTGCATCCTATGATCCCGAGTATACAGAAGAAGATTGGCTGATAGGCGGCGGCTTGATTGCCCCTGCAGGTTTTACCAATGAAGATCGAAAGGAATTATTCTACACGTTCTTAATCATGGGCTTGGACGAGGGGATAAATGTAGACACGATAATGGTAGCCTCTTATGACGGTGTAAACGCAAAGGCTAATATTATCAGTATTCCTCGGGATAGCCTTGTGAATGTTTCGCGCCGTGTACGAAAGATAAATGTTGCCTTTCCAGCGGGCTATTTGCGAGATGGCGGCAGAGACGGCGGCATTGCCCAGATGCAACGAGAGATTATGAGCATCATCGGCTTTGTGCCTGATTTTTACGTGCTTATTGATTTAGAGGCTTTTGTTAAGATGGTTGATGCTGTTGGCGGCATTGAGATAGAAGTCCCGTTCCATATGCGGTATGACGATCCTTTTCAGGATTTGTTCATCGACATTCCTGAGGGGTTACAGCATATGGACGGCGAAACGGCATTACAATTCGCCCGCTTTCGCCGTGGAAACACTGGTTTTCGGAGCATTACAGACTATCAACGCATTGAAAATCAACAAAAAGTTATTAGTGCCATGCTAAGCAACCTGATACAACCCGCAAGCATTTTGAGAATCCCTGAATTTATCAGCATATTTTCCGAACACGTACACACAGATATTTCATTGAGTGATATGATGTGGTTTGCTAGTCAGTTGACGATTGTGAGCGGGCTGGAGTCGCTTTCTACGCACACCATTCCCACAGACGGCACTAGCGGAGCACCTCGCTGGTATGAATTTTTGCACGGACCTGGCATTGTCGAGATGGTCAATCAGACAATCAATCCGTTTACGATCGACATTGAGCTAAGCGATTTGGATATAATCAGGGAATACAACTGATTTTCAGGACTTCTTCCAGAGCGAACGCCACGCCGATTTTAGCGTGGTAGCGAGTTAGCCCGCCCTGCATATAGACGACAAACGGCTCTTCCATGGGCGAGTCGGCACTCAATTCGATAGATGCACCTTGTACAAACGAACCTGCCGCCATAACTACATCGTGGTCATAACCTGGCATTTGAGCAAATTCAGGTGTTACAAAAGAATCCACGGGGGCTGCTTTTTGAATACCTCGGCAGAATGACAAGACTTTTTCGGCTGTCTTTAACTCGATTGCCTGAACAATGTCCGTGCGGGTGTCGTACGGATCGGGCAGGACTTTATAGCCCAGTTCCTGAAAGACAGCCGCCGCAAGGATTGCCCCATGCAGACTGCCATTGACGGTTTGCGGAGCAAGGAAGAGTCCGTGCAAAAAGACTGTTGTAAAGCCCAGCATTGGGCCTACGCCGCCACCCAACCCAGGTGCGGTCAGACGTTCGGCAGCTTTTTCTATGTAGGGACGTTTGCCAACGATATAGCCGCCCGCAGGGGCGAGTCCGCCGCCAGGATTTTTGATAAGCGAACCTACGGCGATATCCGCCCCGACCTCTATGGGTTCGGCGGTTTCGACAAATTCGCCATAACAGTTATCGACCATGCAAATTACGTCGGGGCGGATATTTTTTATAAATTGTATCAGCTTCGAGATTTCGGCTATATTAAAGGATTGTCGCCAAGTGTAGCCTTTCGACCGCTGAATACCAATCATTTTGATTGAAGTATCGGAAGTCAGGATTTTTTTAATTTCGGGAAAATTAAAACAGCCGTCCGCTTGCAAGTCGGTTTGGCGGTATTTTATGCCAAAGTCGGCGAGCGAGCCGCTTTCGTTTTTCAAGCCGATAACGCTATGCAGCGTATTGTACGGGCTACCCGTAACGTAGAGCAGGGTATCATTTGGTCGCAAGTTGCCGAAAAGGGTAATACAAAGGGCATGAGTTCCCGAGATAATTTGTGGCCGCACAAGAGCGGTTTCCGCCTTAAAAATATCGGCATAAATCCGTTCCACGACCTCTCGCCCGACATCGTCATAGCCATAGCCATTCGTAAGGGCAAAGTGAGATTCACTCAGCCGATTTTCCTGCATTGCCGTTAGAATTTTCTGTTGGTTAAACTCGGCAATTTTTTCATGTTCGGCAAAAACATCGAAAAAATCCCGCTCCACTCTATCTATCACATCTCGCATTTTTTAACCTTTCTTAAAACCTTGGGGCTCTGCCCCAAACCCCGCTGGGGGCGCGCCCCCAGACCCGCTCGTTTTGTTATTTTTTTCACATTATTTTATCACTATTGATTGTGTTCGTCAAGCGGTTTTTGCGGGTTTATTGATTTTTGTAGGGGCGGATAGAATCCGCTCGCAATCGCTAAAACATCAAAATCATGGACGGATTCCACCCGCCATTACAAAACAATACCCGCACGTTATTTCAGCAATTTGGCAACCACGGGCGGATTCTATCCGCCCCTACTCAAAAATGATACCATCATTGCGGGTGCTTGACCTGCGTTTCACATTGTGGTATCATTAATATCGAAATTAAAATAAAACTTTCGGAGGACTAGCAATGACTGTAAACGAAATTCGGGAAAAATTCCTGAAATTTTTCGAGGACAAGGGGCATATGCGGCTGCCCAGTTTTTCGCTGATACCCAAGGGCGACAAAAGCCTGTTACTCATAAATGCGGGCATGACGCCGCTAAAACCGTATTTCACGGGCATCGAAAAGCCGCCGAAAAGCCGCCTCACCACCTGCCAAAAATGCGTCCGCACCATCGACATTGACGAGGTCGGACATGACGGACGACATTTGTCGTTTTTCCAAATGTTGGGCAATTTCTCGTTCGCCGATTATTTCAAGAAAGACGCTATTTTGTGGGCTTGGGAATTTTTGTTGGGCGAATTAAAACTGCCCGAAGACCGCCTGACCGTTACCGTCTACGAAGAGGATGACGAGGCGTTCGAGGTTTGGCGGAACGAGGTCGGACTGGCGGAGAACCGCATTTTTCGGTTCGGCAAGAAAGACAATTTTTGGGAGCATGGGACGGGGCCGTGCGGGCCGTGTTCGGAAATATTTTTCGACAGAGGTGTCGAATATGCTTGCGACAATCCGACTTGCGGCACAGGCTGTGATTGCGACCGTTTTATGGAGATTTGGAATTTGGTTTTCATACAATTCGACAAGCAAGCGGACGGCAGTTACACGAAGTTGGAAAAATTCGGAATCGACACTGGGAGCGGCTTGGAGCGGCTTGCCCTCGTCTTGCAGGGCGTGGATTCGACATACGAAATCGACACCTTTGCGAAATATCAACGCAAAATCCGTGAGATTTTATCGTTACCACATACTACAAATGACGTTTCTGTGCGGATAATAACCGACCACCTGCACAGCATCGTGTACATGGCTGGGGACGGGATTTTGCCGTCAAACGAGGGGCGCGGCTACGTGTTGCGGCGGCTGTTGCGGCGGGCTTTGCGGCACGCCAAGCTGATTGGGCAGGATTCCCCTTTTATCAAGGAAATCTGCGAGTTGGTCATTGCCGAAAATGCCCACGCTTATCCCGAATTGGCTGAAAAACGGTCGCACATTATTCAGGTGCTGACCAGCGAAGAGGAGCGGTTTTTCGAGACGCTCGACAATGGGCTTGCCTTGCTCGAAGAGATGTGCAAAGGTTTAACAAAAAACAGCGACACTTTGCCAGGTGCGGAAGTGTTCAAATTGTACGACACGTTCGGCTTTCCGCCCGAACTCACGGAGGAAATGCTGGCGGAACGTGGCTTAAAATGCGACATGGACGGATTCAACAGGGAGATGGAGCAACAACGCAGCCGCGCGCGACAGGCTCGTGGGGCGAGCAATTACATGGGTGCGGACGAGACAATTTTCGACAAATTGCCCGCCATTCAGACGGAATTTGTCGGTTATGATTCGCTTTCCTGTTCGACAAAAATTCTTGCCATTGTCGAAAACGACAAAATTGTCGAATCGGCGAAGTCGGCGGAATCGGCGGACGTGGTCATTTTCTTGGACAAAACGCCGTTTTATGCGGAATCTGGCGGACAGAAAGGCGACACGGGAATGCTAGATTTAGACGGCGGCGGCACGGTCGAAATCACGGACTGCGTGAAAGTCGCTGGCGGAAAGGTCGCACATATCGGCGTTATCACGGCTGGCGAGATTAGTGTGGGCGGCGTGGCGAGGGCGACCGTACACAGCCCAAGCCGCCTAGACACGGCGAAAAACCACACGGCAACGCATTTGTTAAATGCGGCGTTGCGGCTCGTTTTGGGTTCGCATATCGAGCAGGCTGGCTCGGAGGTTTCGGCGGAGCGGTTGCGGTTCGACTTTTCGCATTTTGCGGCTGTGAAACCCGAAGAATTGCGGAAAATCGAGGATGCGGTCAATTTTCATATTTTTAGCGGATTGGACGTGAATGTCCGTGAAATGCCCATGGACGAGGCGCGGCAAGCGGGCGCGGTCATGCTTGTGGGCGAAAAAGGCGAGAAATACGGCGAAGTGGTGCGTGTCGTGAACATCGGCGGCGGCACGAGCGTGGAACTTTGCGGCGGAACGCATTTGTCGAACACGGCGCAAGCGGGCGTTTTCAAGATAACGAGCGAGGGCAGCGTTTCGGCTGGCGTGCGGCGTATCGAGGCGGTTACGAGCAAGGTCGCATTGGCGGAATATCGGCAAGCCGAGGAGATTTTGCATGAGGTATCGGCGACTTTGAAAACCACGCCGAGCCAACTTGCAAACCGCATAAACACGCTAACGGCGGAGTTAAAACAGGTCAGCCGAGAATTGGCGGACATGAAAAACAAACTAGCTACAGCCGACACAGCCGATATTTTAGCGAATATAACCGAAGTCAACGGACTAAAATTCCTATCCGCTAAATTTGACAACATGGACAAAAACACGCTACTATCGACAAGCGACAAAATCAAGGAAAAAGTGGACGTTTTGTTGTTGGCAAGTGTGTCGGCAGGAGCGGTGCAGTTTGTTGCCCAAGTCTCGAAAAAAGCCGTACAAATGGGCGTTCATGCAGGAAACATGGTAAAAGCAGCGGCAGTACTATGCGGCGGAAACGGAGGCGGCCGCCCAAACACCGCACAGGCTGGCGGGAAAGACATTTCCAAAGTAGACGAAGCCCTACAAGCAGGACTAGCAGTAGCGAAAAAAATCGAATAATGCACAAACGGATAACACTTATCCCTAAAAAAATAACAAAACGAGCGGGTCTGGGGGCGCGCCCCCAGCGGGGTGTGGGGCAGAGCCCCACGGTCTTAAGGAGTAGATGATGAAACATATATTTATAACGGGCGGTGTGTGTTCGGGCTTGGGAAAAGGGATAACAGCCGCCGCTCTTGGTAGATTGTTGAAACAGCGGGGGTTAAAAGTAACTGCCCAAAAATTAGATCCCTATATGAACATCGATCCAGGTACAATGAGCCCCCTTCAGCACGGCGAGGTTTTCGTAACAGACGACGGTGCAGAAACCGATCTTGATTTGGGGCATTATGAGCGTTTTATGGACGAAAATCTGACAAAATACAGCAACTTAACCAGCGGACAGGTCTATTCCAAAGTCATTGCCAATGAACGAGCGGGCGAATATCTGGGCGGTACGGTGCAGGTTATCCCTCATGTAACCGACGAAATCAAGCGTTTCATCTATGCCACAACCTCGGAAAACACAGATATTGACGTGCTTATAACGGAAATCGGCGGCACTACTGGGGATATTGAAATTCAGCCGTTTTTAGAGGCAATCCGACAGATACATCTGGAAAAAGAGGCATCTCTTTTTATCCATGTAACTCTAGTGCCGTATCTGAAAGCCTCTGGCGAACATAAATCCAAGCCAACACAGCACTCCGTAAAGGATTTGCGAGCAATCGGCATAAGCCCCAACATCATAGTAACCCGAGCGGACGAGCCGATAAAAACCGAAATCAAACGAAAAATCAGCTCTTTCTCCAACATAAAACCCGATTGCGTAATAGAAAATATGACGCTGCCATCGCTGTACGAAACGCCGCTGATGCTGCACAAAAACGGACTGGACAGCATCGTTTGCCGAGAGCTTAATTTGCAGACTCCCGAACCCGATTTATCCGAATGGCAAAATATGATAAACAGGATTGCAAACCGAAATTTCTCCATAACCGTTGCAATAGTGGGAAAATACGTTAGTTGCTGGGATGCGTACCTCTCTGTAGTAGAGGCGTTAAATCACGCAGGTTTCGTTTTTGGTGCAAGAATAAATATTCGATGGATAGACAGCGATACATTCGATAATTTGAAGGACGTACACGCAGTAATAGTACCTGGCGGCTTTGGCGATCGCGGCGTAGACGGAAAAATCCGAGCCTGTAAATATGCCCGAGAGAATAAAATCCCTTTTTTGGGGATTTGTCTGGGGATGCAGGTGGCTGTTATAGAATATGCCCGAAATGTATGCAACTTGGCAGATGCACATAGTACGGAATTTGTGCCAAAATCAGTTAATTCAGCCCCCATTATCGACCTAATGCCAGGACAGGAAACCCTGATAAATAGCGGCGGAACAATGCGGCTAGGGGCATATCCATGCAAAACCCTTTCGGGTTCGCTCTTGCAAAAATTATACAATTCTTCTGATATAAGCGAACGCCATCGCCATCGCTATGAATTTAACAACGATTTTCGCAATATCCTAACAGAAAACGGCATGACAATTTCGGGCAGCTCTCCCGATGGAATGTTGGTGGAGGCTATAGAATTGCCGAATCATCCGTTTTTTATCGGCGTGCAATATCACCCGGAATTTAAGAGCCGCCCGAACAAGCCACACCCTCTATTTTTGGGATTGGTAGAGGCTGGTATTGCTTACAACAAGACGTATTCAACGTAATTTTTTGTTTTTTGTAGGGGCGGATAATATCCCAATGTCATTAACTTAAACGATTTGCGGGGGCGGTCGAGGCAAGCCTCGACCCTACGGTTTCGATTGTAGGGAATGGGCTTGCCCATTCCGTTTTTTGCA
>JGI24700J35501_10930678_pt1 | contig 18442 bp, 19 predicted proteins | sample TergutTh196P1_FD_35501 | JGI IMG/M metagenome (IMG submission 35501)
CTAATCTGTACTTTGTGCCTTTGTGCCTCCGTGCCTTTGTGTGAGTTAAATTGGGAGTAAATTCATAACCTCTGACCTTTCATGCGTTTGTCGTGTCTTCTTCGCCGGGGGCCGCTTTTCTCTTTGCGAAAATTGTGCTATGCTGTGGCAATCAGCTTTGCTTGCATTTTTTTTAGGAGTTTTTATGGCTTTTACATTGAACAGCTTTCCGGTGGTTTATAAGGCGAAATTTGAAAATGACGGATGGAAGGGGGAGTTTGTCGAAAAACCCCACAAAACGCCGCAGGAAGAGGCGCAGATGCCCGGCGCCGAAAGGGAGGCCTTGGTCGAGTCGCGCAATTTTTACAGCGACCTTCCGCTGGTCAACTACAGCACGCAGTACGGGAACTCTTGCTTCGAGGGGCTAAAGGCCTTTCCGCAAAAAGACGGGGGGCTTGCCATTTTTAGGCCGGAGCAAAATGCCGCCCGTTTTGCCAGATCGATGAAGGGGCTTTATATGCCGGCTTTTCCAGAGGGCGATTTTGTTCAAGCCGTCGCGGAAACCGTCAAAAAAAATGCCGCCCTTGGCTTTTGCGTCGGCTACGATGCCCAGTGGGAAAAGGATTCTTTTGCCAGCGCTCTTTCGGTATACATTCGCCCCTTTACTTTTTCCGAGGCCGGCTTTACGCCGGAGGTTTCCCGCGAGCCTTGGGTCTTTGTTGTTACAATGCCCATGAGCGCGTATTTTTCAAGCGAAAACGCCAACGCTGTCGTTACCGATCGCATTCGCGCAACGCCCAAGGGCACCGGCTGGATAAAAACGGCTTCCAACTATGTAATTTCCACGCTTGCCAAGCACGAGGCACGCCAGCAGGGTTTTACGGAGTGCATTTTTCTGGATGCGGCAAACAGAAGGTTTGTGGAGGAAGGCTCGTCGTGCAACATTTTTTTCTATCTTAAATCTGGCGAGCTTGTTTCCCCGGCGTTAGGCGACACGGTTCTGCCGGGGATAACGCGGGCAAGTATTGTCGAGCTTGCCCGCGACCGTGGCATCAATGTTTGCGAGCGCGAGATTTCCATTGAAGAGGCGCTTGGCGAAACGGCGGAGTGTTTTGTATGCGGCACTGCCGCCGGCGTAACGCCGATTGGCTCGCTTTCGCATAACGGTAAAAAGACTGCTTTTAACGATGGGAAAACGGGCGATGTTACGGCGCAGGTTCGGGACACGCTAAAGGGTATTCAATACGGCACTGTGCCGGACGCAAAGGGCTGGATGCTGAAGGTTCTTTAAGCGGCGCCGGCATAACAATAGGAGGAAAACATGAGCGATAAAATGAGCAAGGCGGAAAAGGCTGTAGAGATATTTGACCAGGGCAACAATTGCGCCCAGGCGGTGCTTCTCGCTTATGCCGAAGATTTAGCCCTGGACAAAAACCTTGCGCTTTCCGCAGCGGCCGGGTTCGGCGGAGGGATAGGCAAGAGCCAGGGGATTTGCGGGGCGGCTAGCGGCGCGGTTATGGTTCTGGGTTTCAGGAGCGATTTTAAGGAAGGCGACGGCCGGCCGAAAATAAACTCCGTCTACGATAAGTCGGCCGGCTTTCTGGAGGGTTTCAAAAAAACAGCCGGCTCGGTAAACTGCCTTGAGATTCTCGGCGGCTGCAATCTTTTTAGCGAAGAAGGCCGAAAGTTTTTCACGGAGAACAATCTGCGCGACCGCTGCCGCAGTTGCATCCGCCTTGCCTGCGATCTTCTGGACGCTCCGTAAGGGCACGGGGGTCTCCAAGAATTCAGCTTTTTGGAGGCTCCCAAGTTTAAGCCGGTGAAAACGGCTTGACAAAAATTTGAATTTGAATTATACTAAAATTAAGGTTCTACTTTTAAACTTACGGAGGAGATAACAATGCTAGAAGCAATATCGCTGGATCGCAAGACATTGATAATTAGGTCTGATGTGGAAACAGATTTTTCTGAAATAATAAATTTCGTTGTAAAAAAAGATAAAAGCAAGGAGATAGATTCTTTCTTGGAATTCGCCGAAAAAAACAGAAAAATTGACAAAGAGTTTAAATTTAGCCGGGAAGAATGTTATGATATAGAAAATATTTTTGAAAAAACATCCAGCATTACATAACAGAATTGTTTGGAAACTATATGAATATAAATTACAGCGAAGAAAATGAGATAACAAACTTCCGCGAAATTTGCATGGGGAGTATGAAAAAGGGGGTTCTCTACAGAGGCAGTTACCCGGTGTTTAAGACCGATAAAGAAAGGGATCGTTTGTACGAAAAGCTGGTTTTAGAAGCGGGTATCGGCTGCGTGATAAACTTAGCCGGCAATGCGGACGATTTAGAGGTTCTTGCAAGGTTAGCTCCTTGGTATAATTCCCTGTTACGCGACAATAGGATTATCGGCCTTGGCATAGAATTTGAGTTTGATTTTTTGGATCAGTTCCAATACGAAGTTTTTAACTACAAGTTAAGACAGGCGTTTGAGTTTTTGATTGGCCACAGCGGGCCTTATCTTGTCCATTGCAATGCCGGGGTTGACAGAACGGGTTTTGTCGCGGCGATTGTGGGGTTGTTGTTTGGCGCAAATCTAGACGATGTTATCTACGAGTACCTTCTTTCTTATGGGGAAAATTTTGCACAGGCCAGGCATCTTGAATTGCGCCATATCACTGGCAGAAATATTTACGGCCAAATAAACGCGGTTGTAGATCGGGAGATCGAAGACAGCAAAAATCTGCAAGCAAATATAGAAAAGTATTTTTTGAAAGGTATTGGTTTGTCAAAGGAACGGTTAGAAATGTTAAAGAAAATACTGGGCGGAGCACCAATCTAGCCCGCTAGTTAGATTTTTAAGACAAGGAGACTCGACATGGAAAAACATTTTTGCACTTGCCAAACAACGGACTGCCCCAGTCACCCCGGCAATCACAACGAGGGTTGCGATTTGTGCATTCAAAAAAATTTAAAGCTTGGCGAAATCCCGGCTTGTTTTTGGATCAACATAACCAACGGCGTAATCGGCCAGACAGAATACAGCGTTGAAAACTTTACCAAATTTTACTTGGCAAACAAAGCAGGGGGCAAACAATAAAGACAAGCTCCAAAAACCCCATCTGGGTTTTTGGAGCTTGCCTACAGCCAATGGCTTTGGAACAACTCCAATCGTCCTGAAAAACCCTGCCCTGCGTGTCAATTTGAAAAACGCGTCAAGGCGTCGCGGTAAAGAGTTATTTCGCCGTCATCGCCTTTTGCACGCTGCGAAAAATAATCTTTCAAAAGCCGCTTCAATTCGCCGTCTTCCATGTAAAGGGGCAGCAATTCAAGCAGCATTTCATCGTAGTCCTCGTACTTTACGCCGCCGGCACGCCTGTTATAACATTGCAATGTTACCTTGGGCTTCGCTTCCCCTGGGTTTTCCGCAAGCCGGAAAAGCCACCTTTCGTCAAGCTCTACGGGGGTAGAGAAAATGAAGCGGGTATCGAACAAGCCGTAAGAATAACTGCCCCAGCTAAATGACGCGTAACGCCCTTCTTTTTCGCCCTCCAGCATATATTCAAAACCCTTAAACGTGTCCAAATAGTACAATGCGCCAAGAGCGTTGTACAGAAGAGAGGCCGTTTTGCCGTCTTGCAAATACGGCGAGAATTCATCGTACACTTCTTCTTTGCTTTTTGTCAAAATCGCCTGCATAAAAACAGGCAAAAGCCAGGCGCCCCCGTGCGCTTCAAACAATTCCCGCGCCAAATCCGCAAGCCGCCTGTCTTTACTTCTTACAATCGAAGCCGTTAAAACCGCCGGAAATATTTTTTCAAGCTCTTCTGGAGCGGCATCCCATATACGAATATAATTGTTGAAGTGCCAAAACTTTGGCTTATCATCGCCGGAATACATTTTTTCTTTTTCCATGCGCCTAAACCACTCGCTGTTTTTCGCGGCAAGGCGATAAACGTCAAGCATACTGTCTGTCGCTTTTCCCAACATCAGCGAAATGGAAAACTGCAATTTTTCAAATTGCTCCGAGTTCAGCTTAGCGCCGGCCGGCAGTTCAAACAAAGCTGAAAGGTTTTGCAGAATAACAGGCGCCACCTGATCCGACACACAATCGGAGCAGGACGGCATCAAGATTCTTTCCCCCATGTATTTTCCGACTGCAAGCTTTTTCCACATAGGTGCGGCCGGCTTGTAATCAAGCCGGGCAAGAGCCGTTTGCGCCGTGCTTTTGGCTTTTCCCTTTTCGGTTTCGACTAATTCCATTAGGGCTTCGGCGTTTGCCGCATCGCTCCCCAGCTCTAAAATTGCATCCAGCCGCTTTTTTCCGCTGTCCGGCAAGCCTGCGATAATGTCGCTCATATATTTCTCCTTAGCTTTATTGATACAGCATATCACGGTTCAAGGCAAAAAACAAGCGGCGCGGCTTGCATTTTTACGGGAATCGTGCCATAATGTTTTATGCGGCGCGGCTGCTTTGCGGTTGCGCCCGGCATTTTTTAGGGGGTTTTATGTATCAGGTGGATTTAAACAGCGATCTTGGCGAGGCTTACGGTCTTTACACGATGGGTATGGACAAAGAAATTATCGCCTTAATCAGTTCCGCGAATATTGGCTGCGGCTGGCACGGCGGCGACCCTGTGGTTATGGACGAGACGGTCAAGGAGTGCAAGGGCAGGTCGGTTGCGGTCGGGGCGCATCCGGGCTTTCCCGATTTGATGGGTTTTGGCAGAAGGAATATGGCCGTAACGCCGGCGGAGGCAAAGGCTTACGCGAAATACCAGCTTGGCGCGCTTTGGGCTTTTGCAAAGTCGCACGGTGTTCCGGTTCAGCATTTTAAGCCGCACGGCGCGCTTTATAACATGGCGGCGACAGACGCGAAACTTGCCGCCGCTTTAGCGCAGGCTGTGCACGAGTTCGACCGGGAAATTATTTTTCTGGGCCTTGCCAATTCCTGCATGATTACGGCCGCTCTGGAATGCGGCTTGGCTGTCGCCAGCGAAGTATTTGCCGACAGAGCCTACAATGCCGACGGAACCTTGGTCGCAAGGAGCCAGCCGGGGGCTGTCATTCACGACACCGAACTGTGTATATCCCGTGTTATACGCATGGTAAAAGAAAACAAGGTGCAGGCGATAACCGGCGAGGATGTCTCTCTAAAGCCGGATTCAATTTGCGTCCACGGCGACAATGCCAAGGCGGTCGAGTTTATCAAGGCGATACGCGAGGCTTTTTCAACGCATGGTATTGCGGTAAAAAACCTAAAAGCAATGTAAGGGAGCGCGGGGGGAGGGGGGCCGGCTTTGGCTATCCCGCCCTGCGCGGGCGGCGGCGGCGGCCTGCGGCGGCCGGCGGCCTTGTAAAAAGCGATGTAGGCAAGGCTTAACAGAAGGACAAACCAGAAGGTAAAAAAGCGGAACAGAACCGTTATTACAGTCGCGTCTCCTGTAGGAAAGCCGCCCGCCAGTAACAGAGCTATCATAGTTCCCTCGAAGCCGCCTAAGCCGCCCGGGAAAACCGGAATCATGGCGACCATGTATGCTGCAAAGGCGATTGCGGCAGTCTGGGGAAAACCGGCGGCAGACGCAGTTTGCTGTGCAAGTTGCGGCGCAATTTGCGAAAGCAAAAGCTGAAGTTTTACAGGATAAAGCAGCCAAATAACAAGGGAAAGCAGGGAAAGCTGCGCCCAAGCCGATTTGTTTTTGCGCAAGTCTTGAACATGGCTCAATAACGCCAGCAGAAAATTATTCGCACGGCCAAGCCATGAAAATGCCGGCTTTTCCCTTGCTTGCAAAAATGCCGCAACCCGCCGGGGCGCGAAAAAAAATACGGCAAAGACAAATAGAAACAGCGCCGAAAGCGCGTAAAACAAAAGTTGCACATAACCCGTTTGCAATGCCGGCAAGACTCCCGCAAGGCGGCCTGCGGCTAACAATTGAATAAAAAACAAAGCGCAAAGGCTAAAGGCTTTTTGCAGGGCGACAATGGCTGCGGCCTTTTCGCCGGGGCAGGCGGCAATGCGGCTGATTTGCACGGCGCGGGTAATTTCGCCGCCAACCTTTACGCCGGGGGTTATCGAATCCATAACAGCCCCTTGGCAGTTTATGTAAAACATATCCGCAAAAGATACCGGCGTGCCGGACAGCGCGGCGACCTTGCGCCATTGCATCGTTACAAGCGCCTGCGTAAGACACTGCAAACCGGCAAGCAGAAAGACAGACAGCGCGGAAACCCGGCCGATACTGTGCCGCAAAGCTTGCGCGTCAAGTTGAAACAGCGCAAACAGAACAAGCATCAGCAATAGGAGAAGCAAAAGCGCCGATATTATTCGTTTTTTCCTCATGCGCCACCACCTGTTTGATGTGCAACAGCGTGCTGCCTATGTTGCGGGACTTGTGGGCGACGTAGGGGCAACAGGCAAGGGAGCTACTCGGCAAGCTGCCGAAAAACCCGTACAAAATTTTCTTAGGCACGCGCGCCAAAAGTCTTGTCCCCGGGGCGGCCTGCCTTTCAATCTGCGAAAACACATAATCCATAGGGGCAACCTGCAAGGCAAGATGAATAACGGAATACTGCGTCAAATCTATTTCCATGTTGCCGCCGTCCTGACACAGCGCGAATACTTTGTCGCCCATGCCAAACCGGTCAATCATTTGCCTGGCCTTTGGAATGCAGGCCATGTTGTTGTCAACAACCGTAACATTCGCGCCTGTAATTTGGTGAAACAGTATCGCGCTAAAAGGGCAAAGCCCGCCGCCAATGCAGAGCATATTGTCATCGCTGTTGACATTCGCCAAAACAGCTTCCCTTTTAACAACATCCCGGTAGTAATTGGAAACAAAACGGTAAACAGCCATGTCGTCCGTCGCCATATCCTCGATTTTATAAGTAAAGTCGGTCAACCAGCGTGTCATTGCCCCTCCTACAAAAACAACCTTACGGCATGATTTATTAAACCCCCGGCAGTAAAGGCCAGGGCTATTGTTGAAAGCGTAATCGTCAAAGCGATTCTGATATTAAACTCCTTTGCAAGAATTGCAAACACGGACAGACATGGCAAGTACATAAGAGACACAGCCCCGCCGACAAAGGCTTGCAAAGAAGTCAAGTCCAGCGCCAACAGCGGGGCGACAGACATTTCCCTGCGAACAATCCCAAGAATCAAAGCGGTAACAGCCTCGGCCGGCATCCCCAGCCAGCCGCTAACCAAGGGCTGGGCATAAAGGGCAATCATGGCAAGCAAGCCGGATTCCGCCAAGAGCGCGGCAATGACAATGGCCGCCATCATAGGCACTTCGGCATCTTTTAGAAAATGCTTCATCCGCGCGGCCAGTTTTCTGCCGTAAGCCCGGGAAGTAGGAATGAGCAGCTTGGGCACTTCCAGAAGCAAAGGCTCCACAGTCCCCTTTGCGACTTTTCCGGCGACCAATGTTACAGAAACAAACAACAGCAAGGAAAACAAAATCATAGAAGGCATCATCCACCAGCCGAAGCCGGAAAGAAGCGCGATTAACGCGCCTGTTTGCGAAATGCAGGGCACGGCAAAACATATCGCGGCGGTGATGACAATCCGTTCTTTCCGGCTTGTGGCGGCGCGACTGCCTATAATGGCCGGAACCGCGCAGCCATAGCCCATGACCATGTGCAAAAGACTGCCGCCCTGCACGCCAAGTTTTCGCATAATGCTGTCAAAAAGCACGCTAATTCTGGGCAAGTAGCCCGTGTCTTCTAAATATGTAAAGGCGACATAAAACATCAATACATAGGGAAAAATCAAGGCCAGAATCCACTCGAAACTTATGACAAAAATGCCAAACTCGCCGACAAGGATGTTCAGAAAAACGCCTTCCGGTAGAAAGCCGCCAAAAATTCCCCGAAAGAAGGGGACAATGAGATCGTTCACAAGGGGCAGAAGCAAAAATGCGCGTAACGCCCTGCCGCCGCCCATGACCACGCCGATAGTCAGCGCCATTGCCAAGGCCGCAATGGGAATGCCCGGAAAAGGCCTTATCATATACTCGCCAAGCCTGTCGGCAAAGCTTTCCGCGACGGTATTTTTCGCGCTTGACCGGCGGGCAATCTCCCTCGCCGTAGCCCAGAGGTCGTAGTTGCCGTTCTGCTCGCTGTGGCGGCAATAATGACATTTGCCGCAGGAAGCGCAAGTGCTTTTCCCGGTGGGCACTCCACCGGGAACCCCGACGGGAACCCCGCCGGAGCCACCCTCCCCCCCATCCAGAAGAGCCTTCAATTTATCTGCAAGCTCCGCGAAGCCTTTGCTCTTTACCGCCACCGTTTCGACAACCGGGCCGCCAAGCTCTTGCGCCAGAACCTTTGCGTTGACGTTTATCCCCTGGCGTTCGGCAACATCTATCAAATTTAGCGCGTACACAGTCGGGACATTGTAGGGGCGCATTTCCAGCGCCAAAAGCAGATTCCGCTCCAAATTGGAAGCATCCAGCACGCAAATAACAGCCTTCGCCCCGCTTTCCATAAAACGGGCGGCAACAGCCTCCGCCTCGGAGGTCGCGGACAGGGAGTAGGTTCCCGGCACGTCGATCAGCGTGTACTCCGTTTCACCTAACGCAAGCCGCCCTTCCATAAAACTGACAGTGGTGCCGGCATAGTTGGAACTCATCGCGTGAATGCCTGTCAGCTCTGTAAAAAAAACGCTTTTCCCCACGTTGGGGTTTCCCATAAGCAGGATTTTGTTCGGCTTTTTTAACACTTGGCTGTCTGCTTGAACATTGTGGCAACTCATGAAGCTGCAATCTCCTTTACGGCAATTTGGGTCGCTATGTCTTTTCCTATGGCGACAGAGTACGCGCCTTCCACGCTTAAAAGAACCGGCCCCCCCAGGGAATAGCGCGTTTTAAGCTCCACTTTTGAGCCGCTGCGCAAGCCTAAGCTTTTCAATAAAGCGATGTTCGGCACGGAAATCACTTCAAGCTCGCTATTCTTGCTTGCCTCGTATAAATTGGTCGAAAAGGTCATCGTTTCGCTTCCTCCTTCCTGCTGAAGCCGCGTTTCTTGCCGGGGCGCGAAGGAATCACTGATTAACTCGAAGCTAATCAGTGATTCCCGCGGACTTTAGTCCGATGCATTCTGCTCATTTCATTGCGCAAAATGCGGTTAAGAACGATGATTCGGACTTTAGTCCGCATCCTCGATGGGATTTAATCATCGTTTCCCTAAAATGCCGCCGCCCGTCGGCTTTCAGCTAGTTGCCACTAACTACTATAAGATTAGCAAGAGCTAACCGTTTTGTCAAGGGCTTTTTTCATTTTAAGCGAAAATCGCATTTTTTTTAGAGGGAGCGGCTCTTTTTTGGGTTCGGGGGTTCAGCCAAGGCGATTTTCCGCAGCTTTTAGCAGCAATTCTCAGTTTAACAAAGCAAAGAAGAGGTTCAACCACGGAGAACCACGGAGAAGAAGCTTTATTTTTCAACAAAAATTACGGTGTGTGTGAAAAATCATACAGATCACAAAAACATGAAAGGTGCACGATGCGTTATCTTATCAAATCCCGCCCATCTTCTCCGTGAAACTCCGTGTCCTCTGTGGTGAAAATTCTTCCTATAACTTCGCCAAACTGAGAATTGCTGTTTGAAAGCCGCCGCGTCTAGCTCTTTTTCAAAATTTGCGCTATACTTAACCTTGTGCGGCGGTGTTTGCAAGTTAGGATAGCGCGGCCAGGCGAGGAACGGTTATGGGTAAGCGGTACAGAGACGAAATAGCGGCGGTTTGCCACGATATTATGAAAGATGCCTACAATGCCGGCGGGGTGAGCGATGCTGAAATGCTTGAATTCGAGGCGGACTGCTTTGAGCAGGTTCCCCCTCCCCCCGAACCGGATGCTGTAAAAACTCACGATTCGGCTACGGCTGCCTCGGCAACAGCTACGGCAATTGCCCCCGCCTAGCGGTGAAAAAAAGGAGGGCGAATGAAAACAATTTTTGTGGTGGACGACAACGACACGAGCCTTTTGGCGGCCAAAGCCGCGCTGGACGGCAGGTACAAGGTCTATGCCTTGCCGGCCGCCGAAAAAATGCTTAAATTGGCCGAAAAAATTTTGCCCGACCTTATTCTGCTGGACGTGGTCATGCCGGAAATCGACGGGTTTGAAGCCATGCGGCGGCTTAAAGCGGACGAAAGGTTAAAACAGGTGCCGGTGATCTTCCTATCCGGAAAAGATGACGAAGAAAGCGAAAAACAGGGTTTGGAACTTGGCGCGGCGGGCTTTATACACAAGCCCTTTTCCCGCTTGGCCCTGATAGAACAGCTAGAGGCGCATTTATGAGCGCCGCTTTCGGGGCGTGCGCCGCTTTCGGGGCGTGCGCCGCTTTCGGGGCGGCGAAAAAAAGAAAGAGGAGGGCGAATGAAAACAATTTTTGTGGTAGACGATAACGATATGAGCCTTTTCGCGGCCAAAACCGCGCTGGACGGCAGGTACAAAGTCTTTGCCTTGCCGGCCGCCGAAAAAATGTTTAAGTTGGCCGAAAAAATTGTGCCCGATCTTATTCTGCTGGACGTTATGATGCCGGATATCGACGGTTTTGAAGCCATGCGGCGGCTTAAAGCGGACGAAAGGTTAAAGGAGGTGCCGGTTATCTTCCTGACCGGAAAAAATGACGAAGATAGCGAACTGCAGGGCTTTAAGCTGGGCGCAATCGACTTTATTAACAAGCCCTTTTCCCGCCCCGTTTTGGTAAGGCGGCTTCAGACGCATCTGGACATTGACGAAATGTTAAAGGAAAGCCGGCAGGCGTTACGCGATATGCACAACGCGATAATAAGCGTAATTGCGGACACGGTGGAAAACCGCGACCATATAACGGGCGGGCATATAGAGCGGACGCAAATCTATTTGGAAATCCTGCTGGACGAGCTTTCCCGGCGCAGCATCTACGAAGAAGAAATAAAAACCTGGGACAGAACCCTGATTCTGCCGTCGGCGCAACTGCACGATGTCGGCAAAATTACGATAAGCGATCTTGTGCTTAACAAGCCGGACAAGCTTTCCGACGAAGAGTTCGCATTGATGAAACGGCACTGCAGAGAAGGCGAGCGCATTATAGACCAAATCAGCCGCAAAACAAAAGACGACGGCTTTTTGCATCACGCGAAATTGTTCGCCGGCTATCATCACGAAAAGTGGAACGGATACGGCTACCCGCGCGGGCTTAGGGGCGAGGAGATTCCGCTTGAGGGCAGGATTATGGCCGTTGCGGATGTCTACGACGCGCTGGTTTCCGAGCGGCCGTACAAAAAGCCCATGCCGCACGAAAAGGCGGTGGAGATTATCAAAAACGACAGCGGCACGCATTTTGATCCGAAAATTGTCGATGCCTTTTTGAATGTTTCAGAGAACTTCCGGGAAGGCGGCTGACAAACAAAAAAGGGGGCGGGCATGATTAAACTAGCGCGAAACATAAAAGTCGGCGCAAAGCTAAAAATGATATTCGGACTGCTGTTGATGTTTGCTATCGTCAATACATATTTTGGCTATCACCGCATTATGCACATAATCCGGGACTACTCCTACGAAATAGAATATCCGAGCAGGCGTTACTCTATTTTGTACAGCGCGGCCCGGCAGTTGGACATTATTCAGCGCATTGTTACAACTGCCGCATTGCACATTGGAGAATATGATGAGCAAGAAACGGCGGCCGGCCTTAGGGAGGAGCTAGCCGCTGTAACAGAACTTCTGCGAAGAAGCATTGCCGATTACAAAACATCGATACAGGGCGATTCCAGAATCAGCCCGCAGGAAGAGGCCTTGGGTATGTCGCGCATACTTGCCGTAGAGCAATCTATTGAAGATTATATCAATATGCTCAACCCCGGTATTTTTTACCTTGCGCAAATCCAAGACCGGGAACAGGCCGTCGATCTGGTGCGACGCGGCGGCGTTTTGCACGCCCAGCTTCAGTCGCAGTTAAGAGCGATGTACTGCGATTACTCAGGCAGAATGGGCATCTTGGCTGCCCGCATTAACAGAGGCGCGATATTTGCAAGATGGGTGCTTTTAGCAATAGCGCTCCTTATTTTGATAACCTGCATTATTGCGGCCGTAAAAACGTCAAAAGCCATTGTCCTTCCTATAAAAGATGTCGCGACAGCTTTGGACAAGGTGTCGGCTGGCGACTTTGACGTAATCCTTAACCCGGTGGAAAACGAAGACGAAACAAACCAGCTTGTAAGAAGCACAAAAAGAATGGCGGAAACCTTGCAAAACCTTATAGTCGATTTGGAGCGAATGTCAACAGACCACGACAAAGGGGAAATTGACACCTATGTAGAAGCCGAGCGTTACACCGGCGCGTACAAGAGCGTGGTCGGAAAGGTGAACTACATGGTAAGCCAGCATCTTGCAATCCAAAGCGAAGTCGTAGAAGTTCTAACAGAAATGGCGCACGGCAATTTTGAAGCCGAACTAAGACCCTTGCCGGGCAAAAAAGCCATGCTTAACGTGGCTGTCGAAAACACAAGAAAAAACGGCAAGGGGGCGGTTATGGCGCGGCTGGTCGCGGAAGAGGCAAACAGGAGCAAGAGCAATTTCCTTGCGATGATGTCGCACGAAATAAGAACGCCGCTAAACACCATTGTAGGCATAGCGCAAATTTATTTGCAGAAAAATGATTTGCCGGCAGAATACGCGCTTGCGCTGGATAAAATCTACAAAAGCAGCGACAGCCTTTTGCGTATTATCAACGACATTTTGGATATGTCAAAAATCGAAATGGGAAAGCTGGAGCTTGTTCCGGTGGAATACGATGCGGCTAACATGATAAACGACACGGTGCGGCTGAACATCGTGCGCATAGGATCAAAACCGATAGAATTTTTTCTTGACGTCCGGGAAGACTTGCCGGCAAAACTTTGCGGCGACGACTTGCGGGTAAAGCAAATTCTGAACAACCTGCTTTCAAACGCGATAAAATACACGGACAGCGGCCATGTAAAACTTTCCGTATGCCACAGCCGGCAAGACTGCGACATACTGCTTCACTTTACCGTAAGCGACACCGGGCAGGGCATGAAGGATCAGGACAAGGCCAATCTGTTTTCGGCATATTCGCGCTTTAATGCGGCCGCAAACCGCTCCACAGAGGGAACCGGCCTTGGAATGAATATAACCCAAAACCTTGTCGGAATGATGGACGGATCGATAGAGGTCGAAAGCGAGTACGGCAAGGGGAGCGTTTTTTCGGTAACGCTGAAGCAAAAGGCCGTAAAGGATTCTTCCGATGTAGGCCACGGCATAGGCCACGGCACAGGCCGCAGCATCGGCCGGGAAACAGCGGAGGCGCTTAACACTTTCACCTTTATCGGGGACAGCCAGGAAGCAAAACTGCAAATAGCCCGCTCGCTTATGCCTTACGGAAAAGTGCTTGTAGTGGATGACACTGAAACAAATTTGTACGTCGCCGAAGGTTTGTTGGCCCTTTACAAGCTCCATATTGAAACGGCAACCAGCGGCTACGAGGCTTTGGAAAAAGTCAACGGGGGGAAGTCGTACAATATTATTTTTATGGATCACATGATGCCGCACATGGACGGCATAGAGGCCGTGCAAAAATTGCGGGGGCTGGGTTATGCCGGGCCTGTTGTCGCATTGACAGCTAACGCTCTGGCCGGTAACAGCGAAATGTTTAAGCGGGCCGGCTTTGACGATTTTATCCCCAAGCCTATCGACATAAGCGCCTTGGACACGGTTTTGAATAAATTTATCCGCGACAGGCATCCGGAGCAGTCAGCCGGGCCGGAGGCGTTTTTCCCGTCGGGGATTGATCTTAGCCCGAAAATGCTCGAAGTGTTTAAGCGCGATGCGGAAAAAACAATAGCCACACTGCGAAAAACCCTTGCCGATGGCGATGTAAAACTTTTTACCATAAGCGCCCACGCGATAAAAAGCGCCCTTAAAAATATAGGCGAAGGCGAAAAATCCCGGGCGGCTTACGCGCTGGAAGAAGCCGGCGTAAAGGGCGACTTGACCTTTATTGCGGCTAACACGGATTCTTTTGTAAAATCGCTTGAAGAACTTATCGCAAAAATCAACGCCCTGCAAGCGGAAAATGACAAGGCCGCGCCTTCTGACGCGTCTGAGGACGAGCCGGAAAACGCGGCATACTTGGCAGAGCAACTGCTTAAAATACAGGCCGCCTGCGAGGATTACGATGACTCATCCGCATACGCCGCCTTGGACGCGCTTAAAACAATGTCTTGGAAAAAAGAAACTGCCGGCGCTCTGGAAAATATTCGCGACACATTGTTTTTGCACAGCGATTTTGAAGAAGCGGGCAGGCTGGCCGCGGAGGTGCTGAATGAAAGGGGAAACGAAACTTAGCCAAACAGGGACGCTTGTCCTTGGGGGTAAAATCACGCTGGAGCAGTTTGTGGCGGTTGCCCGGGGGAACGTGCGCGTCGAGTTTTCCGCAGAGTATGAAGAGCGGGTTGCCAAGGCGCGGCGGCTGATCGAAAAAGCCGTTTCGGAAAATCGCGTAATGTATGGCGTAACGACAGGTTTTGGCGCATTAAGCGCGCAGGTTATAAACCGGGATGAGTCGGCGCGGCTTCAGCGCAACATCATCATGTCGCATTCGGTTTCTGTCGGCGAGCCGCTTGCAATCGAGCAGGCGCGGGCGGTTATGCTTATGGTTTTGCAAAATACCGGGCAGGGTTTCAGCGGCATACGCCTTGAAGTGTTGCGCCTGTTACGCGATATGCTTAACAAAGGCCTTACCCCCTGGATGCCCTGCGAGGGTTCTGTCGGTTATCTTGCGCCCGAAGCGCATATGTCGCTTGTTTTAATCGGCGAAGGCAAGGCTTATTGGAAGGGCAATCTTCTTCCCGGCGCCGATGCGATGAAGCTGGCCGGAATTCAGCCTGCCGAGTTGAGCTTTAAGGAGGGGCTTGCCTTGATTTCCGGCACGACCTCGGCGACCGGCTTGGCATCCCTTGCGCTTTACGATATGCTGAACGCGGCAAACACGGCGGACCTTATCGCGGCGGTTTCGCTTGAGGCGCAAAAAGGCGTTATGCGGGCTTTTGACAAACGGGTTATGGATATCCGGCCGCACGAACATCAAGGCGCGACAGCGGATGTTCTGCGCCGGCTTCTTTCGGATTCTCAAGTTTTGAAGCATTACGAAGGCGGGCGTTTGCAGGACGCGCTGTCGCTCCGCTGTATTCCCCAGCTTCACGGCGCGGCGAAAAAAACGCTTTACGATGCAAAAAAAACGATCGAAATAGAAATCAATTCCTGCTGCGATAATCCTGTCATATTTGAACAGGACGGCGCAGCCGACATTGTTTCCGCCTGCAACGCCGACTCTTCTTATGTCGGGCTTGCTATGGACTGCTCTGTTATCGCTTGTACGATGATTGCAAAAATGTCAGAGCGCCGGAACAACCGTTTTCTCGACGGCAATCTTTCCGGCTATCCGCATTTTCTTGTTAAAAACCCAGGGCTTAACTCCGGCTTAATGATTCCCCAGTATACTCAGGCGGGGCTTTTAGGCGATATGCGTATTTTATCTACGCCTTCGGTGATCGACAACACCCCGACTTGCTGCAATCAAGAGGACTATGTCGCGATGGGCTACAATGCCTCAAAAAAAGCGCTCAAGGCGGCCGGGTATCTTGAGTACATTTTGGCGATAGAGCTTTTGTCCGGTTATCAAGCCCAGCAGTTTATCGAGGCGGGTTTGAAACGCAGTTCCGCTACGGCAAAGGTTCTGGAAAAATTGTCGGGGGCAATTCCTATTATGGAAGAAGATATGTTTCTGCACCCGCACATTGAACATATCCGGGGCCTTATTCACGAAGGGAGCATTCTGGAAACCTTAAAACCGGAAACTTAATCGCTGGATTGGCGAAGGGCCTAGCCGCGCAAGCGTTTCCCGGTGTGTCTTTGTCGGATAGCCTTTGTGTTTGTCGTAACCGTAGTCTGGGTAAAACAGAGCGGCCTTTTCCATAAAGTCATCCCGGGCGCATTTTGCCAAAATAGAAGCCGCCATTACCTCCTGAACTGTCGCATCGGCTTTTACAAGGGCGGTGCAGGGGGGGGGTATGGCGGGGGCATGAAGGCCGTCAACGATTACGCTTATGTTTTGCGCAAGCGGCGTGTTTTTTTTTGCGGCTTTTTTCAATAAATTTTCGTAAGCGCGTTTCATGGCCAAAAGGCTTGCCTGCAAAATGTTGATCCTGTCTATTTCCTTATGCGACACCCAGCCTATGCCCCAAGCAAGGGCCTCTATCTGTATCACCCGGTTCAATTGCTGCCGTTTTTTTTCGCTGAGTTTTTTAGAATCGTCCAAGGCAAGGGCAAGCCCGTTTTTCCGCAAAAAATCATCGCCCAGAATTACGGCGGCGGCGCAAACGGGGCCGGCTAAAGGCCCCCGTCCGGCCTCGTCTATTCCGCAAAGCATCGGAACCTAAGAAGATTGGCCGCCGCCGGTGGCCAGCTTCAGAGCTTCATGCAAGTCCGGGTGATAATGTTTTTGCGCTTCTTCCCATGTAAGGCCGGCTAGCTCATGGCTCATATAATGAATCCAATACGGCTCGTCGTGAACGGACAGGTCGTGCCTGCGGCAAAAGTAGTCCGGCTGCACCGGGTGCTGTTTTTCTTTATCCGTAAAATACTTGTAGTCGTGAACCGCGATTTTAAGGTGGTCTCTTGAAATGCCGCGATCCATGATAAGCCGCGCCAAATGATTTATCGTATTGCCGGAGTCAAAGATGTCGTCGGCAAGCAGTACTTTGTCGCCAATCCGCAATCGCTCGGGCGGGTAGCTCCAGCCCTCCATTTTTATTTCGCCGGCCGTCGCCACTCCCGAATATGAACGGGCTACAACGGTGGCATAATAGACGGGGTGCTCCCGCTTTAGGACGACCTTAAAATACTCGCTTATAACGTTCCCAAGGGGAGCGCCGCCGCGCATTGCCACATAAATTACATCGGGTATAAAGCCTTCGCTGTAAATTTTGTGGGCAAGTTTTATCGCGTTGTCGCGCACCGTGTCAAACTGCAAAAATTCTTTTCTCATAAGTCCATTCTCCTGTCTCAGCTTTTTTTAATGCTACCAGAAAAAGCCCGCAGTTTCAAGCCCTGCGCGGCAACGTTATTTTATCAGCATGGCGTCTCCGTAGCTGAAAAAGCGGTAGCCTTGGGTTACCGCTTCTTGGTAGCTTTCCAGAATCAGCTCCCGGCTGGCGAAGGCGGAAACGAGCATAATCAGGGTGGATTGCGGCGTGTGGAAGTTCGTAAAAAGCGCGTCGGCAACCTTGAACCGGAAAGACGGGTAAATATAAATGGAAGTAGTTTGCTCCCCCTTTTTAAGCCCCGCGCCGTCGCTCCACGCGCTTTCAAGACAGCGGATGCAGGTAGTGCCCACTGCGATAATTTTTCGATTTTCCGCCTTGGCACTTTCGATTTTTGCCGCGCTTTCCTCGCTAATGACAAAACGCTCTGCGTGCATGACATGGTCTTCAATGTTTTGGGCGCGTACCGGCAGGAAAGTGCCTGCCCCCACATGAAGCGTGATAAACGCGCTCTCGATTCCTCTTGCGCCAAGCTCGCCTAAAATCTCGTCAGTGAAATGCAGCCCCGCAGTAGGCGCGGCGACAGAACCTGTGTTTTTTGCATAGACCGTCTGGTAACGGGCAGCATCATCGCCGGAATCTTCGCTAGAAGATGCGGCAGTGCTGCCGGCGGCAGTGCCGCCGACGGCATCGCGCTTTATGTAAGGCGGCAGGGGAACATGGCCGTAGCGATCGAGCCAGTCGTCGTCGATGAGCCGGTCGAACCGAATCGAGCGGAAATCTCCGCCTGTGGCATCCCCTGTGATTTGCGCGGCGGCGATTTCCGCGCCGGCATCGTCGGTAAACACATAACGCTCGCCGGGTTTTTTGCGGGCGGCTTTTTTCACCATAACCTTCCATGTGTCGCCGCCTTCGCTTTCTAAAAGAAGAAACTCGGCCAAGCTGCCTGTCTTTTCGCACTTGCCGATCAGCCTTGCCTTGCGAACCTTTGAATCGTTAAAAACAATCAAGGGCGCGCCCCCGTGTGGGCTTAAAAAATCCGCCCCGCCAAGTATCGCCGGCAGTTCCGCAACCATGCTGTGGGAACGCCCCCCCGTTATGCGATCCAGCACCATAAGGCGGCTCTGCCCCCTTTCCCTTGTCGGGTGCTGGGCGATCAGCTCTTTGGGCAAATCGAAGTTAAAATCGCTAGTCTTCATCGTCATAAAAAAATGTAGCATGATTCGCGCCCTAAGGCAAGAGCGCAATCTTCGCCCGGCACGACAAACGCATGAATGCTCGAGCTTCGGAATCTACTCCCATTTTAATCACACCAAGGCACAAAGGCACTAAGGCACAAAGGATTAGGGAAGGTGGGCGGATTTCGGCTTTCGCACCTAGCTTTTGCCGGCAACCGGGCGGCAAGCGCGGCCTTATCAA
>JGI24700J35501_10930677_pt1 | contig 18429 bp, 23 predicted proteins | sample TergutTh196P1_FD_35501 | JGI IMG/M metagenome (IMG submission 35501)
AAATAGGCACCGAGCGGAGAAATAGAGAGATATTAAAAGAAATAGAGGCGGCAAGAGAAGCCGCTGGGCAACCGCAACTTAACACTCCACCAACCGCCCACAACGCCGCAAACATCCCAACCACCGACACCGCAAACCCCACCGCCGCACCTGAAACCATAGCCACCTCACGCTACGAGCAGTACAGCATAATCAACTAACCAAAACAGAAAAATCCAACTCTTGCAGTTGGCTTTTTTCGTACGCCGCCCACCAAACATCTAAAAACATCAACCACCACGAGCAGTAATAGCAACTACTCTCTCAATAATTTGCTCCAATATTATCTCTGGAATTTCTTCGATATATTCGTAATTTCTAGCGAATATATCTACAATTTTCGCTTGCTCACACATTACGTATCCGCCGATTTTAGTGTCTTCATTCAAGGCAACATGGAACAAATAGCCCCTGTTAGTGCTAGTTATGGGGCAAATCATGGCTAAATTATTGTGCATGACATGAAAATCGGAACTACTCACAATTACAACAGGTCTGCGTTTCCCTTGTTCATGCCCCATTGGTGGATTGTCCAAATCTAACCAAGCGATTGTGCCTTGTTTTATCATATTTCCTCTATACCTTTCCTGCCAAACTCAACATAGCTGGCGATGTCGTAAGGGTATTTTTCAACGTATTCCTCCAATGTCAATTCTTTTTCACGCCAAATTAACTCCCTTAACGTCATTGGCTCTTTTACCTTGCTTGCGTTACTTGTCTCTGAATTATACAACACGTCCATAAAATTCCCTTTCTTGAATAAATGCCCATAAAATGGCGGAAACTCGATAACCAAATCACTTTTCGCTTTTATTTGATAAATTCATTGTAACATTAAAAGGGCGGCGTGTCAAATTTTTTGGAAATTTTTACAAAAAAGTGGAGAAAGATATTTTTCATTATACCACAGAACACTAAACCCCTGACTTTTACTGGAATTTTTCCCTACCTCGAAAAAATTTCCAAAATTTTTTTCAAAATTTTTCCAAAAAAACTAATACTTTTCACCAAAAGTGCCGATATATATAATAGAGGGATTTCACGCCACCCCTCTAACAAATCAAAATCCCTAAGGGTCTCCGAATCTCAGGAATAGAAAGAGATAAAAATGAAGAAGGTATTAAGGAAGTGGACAGGCATCATTGGGGTTTAGAGACAGAGCGGCACACGGTTATCATAACATCCATTTGAGAGTGGTGTGGAATATTATGAATGACCACATAACAACAATATTACAAGAGTTATTACAACATCAAGTTAAAATAAACAAGGCAAATATTGAGGAGTGAAGATAATCCGCCACAAGATTTGCATAACACACCGTCCAACGTCTTCAAAAAATAATTTTCAAAACCGTTTGACAAATTAAAATCAACACGATATAATGGAGTATGGGGCAAGGAATCCAACGCCAACCCCAACGCAATTCTTATCGACAAACAATAATTCCAGCCCAAAACCTTATATTGTAGCACAAAATATTAGTACAAGGAAAAGGAGGAAAAAATGGAACATGAAAAGTGGTTTCAAGAATATTACGAAAAATACCCAAACAAGAGAATAGTTGTGGTATATCCTGATTCAAAAACAGATGAATGGGAATTATATGGGGTATGTGATACCATGGATCAATCCGCTGAACTTATGGCACAAGCCCATAAAGAAGGTAACAGGGAAGTCGGTATATTCCCATTAATAAAGGAGGAAGATGATATTGGATTTATTTTTCACATCACCAGTCAAGGAAAGTAAAACATTTATTGTGAGGTGTCGTGTCTACTCTCCTAATCCAACGAATAAACATTGGGATAAAATCGACAAAGGTTACTTCAACTTTTTAATCGATACGGGTGCATCTATTTCTGGTTTGTCGAGAGTTTACCTACAAAAATTAGGCTACACGAAATTCAAAACAGGCAATCCGCCAAAACAAACGGCAATGGGATTGAAAAGTTTTGACAGTTGTGTTATGTCCAGAATTGCGGTCGGAAGAGAGTATCCTTTTAATACTAGAGAAATAGATGTTTTTGATGACATAGGTAAAAGATATGATGGTGTTCTAGGCGTGGATATTTTATCTAAACTCCATTTCCATTCTGATAAAGAAGTGTTTACTCTGCAAGATAAACCCATTGAATTTACAAAAATTAAAGAGTTAGAGGAAAAAATTCAGAAATTAGAAGAAAAAATAAGAAAATTGGAAATGGAAGATGTTCTCAAGCCAAGTAGCGTATTCGACCAAACCCAAAAATAATTTTCAAAACCTATTGACAAATTAAACCAAGCATAATATAATAAGAATATGGGGCAAGAACTCCAACCCCAACGCCAAATTTTATCTACAAACAACAATTTAAATCCGCAAGAAGGGAGATTAAAAAATGAAAGCCACGTTCACATTGGATAAAGATAACCATCGTTTTATTTTCGAAGCAGATGATTTCAAACTAGAAATAGCCATTTCCCCTAAAGTGGCTAAACTGAACAGAATCGTACACTGGGACAACGGAGTTATTGGATATGTAATCGACGATAATAACGAAGAATACGAAGATTTGAATGAGATATTGAAAGAAATGCAAATGACTTGGGATTTTTCAAAATATGAATTGGAGGTGTTAAAATGAACTGGGAATCCGATTTGGTAAAACGAGCGTATTTGGTAATGAACTCTTTGGCTTGCGAAGTGTTTTTTAGTAAAGACATGGGGAAGAAAGTGTTGCTCGTTACTGATTGTTTAGACGAGACACAAAGAGCCTTCTTTGTTAAAAGCCAAGATAATAAATTTTTTACGAAATATTCGACTTTTCGTACAGCAAGAAGGGTTTCCGATTTGAATACTCTCGTTACCAACAACACCAGACTATTGTTGGAAAGGATTAATGAACTTTGACTTTGACCAAGTTAGGAAATTATCATCTGTACTTTACTGCACGAGATGTGAATGAGTCGGCACATCTTCATGCTAATTCTCCTAAACCTGTTAAAGTCGGTGCTGCTAAAATATGGATACGTAGTGATGGTACTGCCGAAATTGCCAAAAAGGGTAATATATCCAATAAAGATTTAAAAATGATTTGCACCCACATTACTGAAAACTACTTATTTTATTTACACGAGTGGGAAAAATATTTTAATTCCTTGCAAATCCATGGAGAACCTAATAAAGAGTTTACAATTACAGTTGACAAAGGCACAGGTGAATTAAAACTGAAAGAACTAGAAACCTCCAATGTCTTCAAAAAATAATTTTCAAAACCGATTGACAAATTAAACCGAACATAATATAATAAGAATAGAGGCGAGGAAACCAACCCCAACGCCAAAATTTATCAACAAACAGCAACTCCAGCCCACAACCAAAAAATCAAACAAAAGAAAAGGAGGACAGCAACAATGACGAGAGAGAATGTTATAGAAATCATTACCCCTGTATTAGAAAAATATCCTGTAAGAAGAGCCGCTTTGTTCGGTAGCTATGCAAGAGAAGAGCAACGTACAAATTCCGATGTTGATTTGATAGTGGATTTAGAAGACAGCCATAGACTTCTTTTTTTCGATTTGTATGATGACCTCGAAAACATACTTGACATTGAGATAGATTTGATTCCTTTTGAAACAATAGAGAGGTGTAGAGGCATTTACACAATAGCTAAAAATATAGATAAAGATTTGAGGTGGTTTTATGAGCAATAGTTTTGGGTTTTTAGAACATATGATAGAAGATTGCGAAGACATTCTGTTTATCAAAAAACAGTTTGCCTCTTACGAAGAGTTTGAGAAGAACAGACCTCTTCACAAATCGATTGTCTACTCTATGTTGGATTTAGGGGAGTTAATGAAGTCTTTTGACAAAGATGAAAGGCTAAAATATCCTCAAATTCCCTGGAAACACATTATAGGATTTAGAGATAGGGCAGCTCATGGCTATAAATTATTGAATCTTAAAATCGTTTGGGATTTAGTAGAGTTGTATATTGAGGTGTTATTGCAGGAGTTAAGGCAGTTGCAGCAAATTAAGATAAACAAGGCAAATGTGGAGGAAGATAATCCATCTCAAGACACTCAATTAACCCCTTCGACATCTTTTACAACCAAACCTGAAAAATAATTTTCAAAACCGCTTGACAAATTAAAATCAACACGATATAATAAGAACATGGGCAGGAATCTCAACGCCAATTCTTATCGACAAACAATAATCTCAGCCCAAAACCAAAAATCAAACAAAAAGAAAAGGAGATTAAAGAGTGACTGACAAGAAAATTCAAGAAGTCATTCAATTAGCTAAAATCAAGGGTAGAGATTGGACAAAAGAAATGGTTTTACACTGGTCTAGCTATATTCAAGAAAGTCTCCAATTTGAACCTGTTACAGAGATATACGGATTATTAGAATCAGTTATAAACAATAAACAAATGTTGGTTTTTGGTGATAACGATTTGGTGTACGGTCCTTCTGCTAATACTAAACTTGAGGAATTTAAGAAAAAATGTGGAGGAAAGCTATTGGCGGATTTATATTCTCCTTACGACCACGGCTACGAAAATTGGGTTGATTGCAGCTTGAAAACGATTGAAAAATGGCATGAACGCAATTTGACTATACATTTTGATTTGACCAATATGCAGGATATTCCAAATATTCTTAAAAATATAGGAGAATTTGCAGACACAGTAACATCTCATGAGTTGAGGTACATAAGGGATAACTGGAGTAGATTGAAAAACACCATAAGATTTTATAAGTACGAAAGAGAGGTTGAACCGCCTTGGAAAGAAAAACAGTACCTTTTGGAGATAGAAAATTAACAATAGAGGTGTTAGATAAGGGTTATTGTGCTTACTATATTGAGAGCGACGATGGTCAAAGTATCAAATTGGGTACTAGAGAATTTGCTAAATTTAAGCAAAAGACAACGGAAACTTTGGGTAACTTTACAGTACAGAAGTTAAGTGTATTCAAAAATGTGCGAGTATTTCACATAATAAATTTAATGGGACCTCATGCGGCGTTGGGAGCATCTCCACTAGGCAAAGATGGTGTGGATGTCTATTGGCTAGATAAAAATTTTGAGCATCGTTGTATTGCGAGATTGGATAAGCAAGATGTAACTAAGTTCATTGTAGCTATTGAGGGGATGGACGATGATTAGAAAATAATTTCCAAAACCGCTTGACAAAATAAAATCAACACGATATAATAAGAACATGGGGCAAGGACTCCAACCCTAACGCCAAATTTTATCTACAAACAACAATTTAAAGCCCAAAACCAAAAATCAAACAAAAGAAAAGGAGATTTAAAAAATGAAAAGTCAAGTAAAAAAGGTACTGGCGATTGCTTTAATTTTAGCAATATTGCCAACAAATGTAACAGCAGTTGGAGTCGAAACGCAGGTTCGCTTGCCAGCGGAGCATTTTTTTGACCACAATTTTCGACCAAACGCTTTGGGAGGAGGAGATTTCATACAACGTCGTTTTAATTTACATAATCCATTGAGACCCTCTGAACTGTATTATAGACTGGATTTTGATACTTTGAATCCCAATTTTATTATAGCTTTGCACCAAGAACTTCTTTTTTTACAAAGGTTTACTTTTGATGCTCAACGCCCTGGTTTAGGAGGGCGCAGCTCATTAGTACGGTCGCCGCAAGAACCGCCCGAGCCACACGCTACCTCAACTAGGATGATTTATGAATTGGAGTACACCGATAAATTAGTTGACATTCTTGAACCTTTTGTTTCCGAAATAAATTTATTAAGAAGAGAAGCTGCAAGTGAAGCTAGGATAGCCGAACTTACAGCACGTGCTCTTGCATCTCGTGCTAGGGAAGCACAGGGATCCCCTCCAACGGATTTGCCATCTGGTCTTGTACCTTGGTCTATGCTAGAATTTGAATTGGGAAGACAAGGAGAGATATGGCGTAGCAATGCCATAGATGAATTTAATCGAGTTAACAATCTTCGTGAAGAACTTGGGCTTTTGCCGCACATTTGGGACGAAACCTTAGAGTTGACTAACAGAATTGTTTGGTATCGTAGATTCAATACACCTCCTCCAAACGCCAGTAGAGTGGGAGTATTAGCCGAAATTATACTCGCAAGAGATTATGGAATTACAGGTGAGTGGCAAATTATTGACGATTTATTTGTTGTTTTTGCTACTGAAGATGGTAGACGTTTCAGAGTAGGCTCGAATTCCAGAAGTATACGTGTTTGGGAAGAATCGGATTCTGAGGAAAATAGACTATTTACAGAAATTCCCTATGGTTTTATTTCAACAGGTTCGGGTAATATGGAAAATCCATTCACGCGAGAACTCACGAGAATCATGGTTGGCGGACAAGGTTCTGATGGTAGAACTGTTTGGGAGTATGAGTTACTTCCACGAATGACTACTGAAGAAGTATTACGTATAGGGCTATTTGCGGGAGAATTGATCGTGGCAAGATATTTTGGTGAATAATCCTCAAAAATTCAGAGAGTTGAATGTGAAATTTAGAAAAAGTGTGTCAACCTATAATTAGAAATTGTTCGTCCCAATATAGGTTGACACACTTTTATTCCTCCCTTTTTCAGAAAAAGGAGGCTTTGTATGTATACAAGCAAATTAAGAAAATTTATTTCCACGACTTTGATATTTGTATTAACAATGTCTAGCGTGGAGGGCATTTTTGTTAGTGCCGCAACAGAAAATATCACAATCAATAGCAATTCACAAATTTCGGAAAATAACTCTTTTGTGTCAGGAGGCAGAAACCGAAGTTTTGAAGAGGATACACTTCTGCTCCCGATTGACAGAAATTCTGAAGAAATACCTCTCGAAGAACTTACCATATATGTCGATGAAATGCATATATTTAGAGGAGAACCCGTGGTATATTTTACTATTGGAGGCGAATTATTCCTCGGAGGTATAACAATTCCCAGAGAAAACGAACTTAGATACTTCACATTAGAAGAATATGTTCATTTAGAGGGCATAACGAGAGTATTATATCCACATGAATTTACGTCTAATGTGGAGGAAGTTAGCGAAAATGGGAACAATTTTATGATTATTACGATTGAGCTTCTATTGCCCATAATTGAACCTTTTTTTGTCTATCTACCTTATCTATTCGAGGAAGTTACATTTACGCCGCAGAGCACAAACATTTCTCGGATTAATTCCATTAGAGGTTTTCTTAGTGGAATAAACGATCGTTCAGCAGGCGGGGGCGGCTCAGCAGGAAATTCAAATCCAAGCCCTGCTAGACCTGGCGGAGGCGTAGGAAATTGGCACGATGTTGGTTTTTTGTTTTCGGCTTTAATTGTACCTAGAACTGAAATTGAGGAGGGGTGGTGGCATTCTGGACAAATGTTGAGAGACTTTATAGCTAAAGAACAGGACGGTCTTAACAATTCAGTCGCTATTACGCGCATTACAAGATCTCCCTTCGTCGAAATTATAGATGTGGGAGGTGATATGTCCATCAGAGATATGGATGGACTGCCTTCGTGGCTATGGTCTCCTAGAGGTTTTGGAATTTTTCAAGATGTATTGAATCCAAATGTAGATACAGGGGGGCAACCTGGTATACATGGCCCATTTCCTAGTTTGGGTCAGATGCCTGGGTCAGGTTTGGATGGAAGAATACATGCAGAATTTTTAGAACTCGCTAAAATAAAGCGAGACTTGACGAATGACATGATAGACAATCGTGGTGGGCGAGACACTATGTCTCCTTCATTTTTGGCGGTTCACGATTGGTTGTCAGAAGTAACACCTTTGCCTGGATATTGGGGTGGAGATAGGCTGGATCCTGTGAACCCAAATGCACCCGAACCTCCTTATTTTATGGCTATCATTATACAGCCAGTCGCAAGTATGTATACGGGTGGAACTTTGGCGTATGTTCCTGCGTATCGTTTAAGAACATCTGGTCAGCAATTAAACTGGGTTACAGGCAGGGCAGATTTTGAAAATTGGATGATATACGATGGCCCTGATGGCAATGTTGCGGGTTTTTGGGCAATTACAGTTTCTGGCTTTACTGCTCCTTCCGACCCACTCCTAGATTGCACTTTTGTTGGAGGGCCCGAAGAAGTAGAATTCGAAATTTTCCCAGCCGGACCACCACTTTGGTGGGGAGAAAATCCAGAACAACCAAATTCTGCTAATCGTTGGATTTATCACGCATTTATTGAGGAAGTCGAGTCAGTCAGAACAGCCAATCCTACGTTTGAGGAACGGCAGATTATAAGAATAGCCACTCAAAATTTTTACCGCAATAATATTGGTAATCCAGGGTTCGATGTTATGTTAGCTATGACTTTTAGTCCAGCAGGGACAATTCCCCCTAATCATTCCAATATGACATTGCAAGATTTCGAAGAATGGGTGCGTTTACATTGCGACCCATCGCACCAAGACGCACAAGGGACGTTAGATATCAGCGGAATGAACATCACCGCAGGCAATCTAGCCACAACATTTAATTTAGAAGAGTTAGGTTTAGGCTACGAACTATTCGAGTGTGTGGCTGGTGTGTTTGATTTTTTAACTTGGCAGGACGAGGGTTCAAGGTTTGAAAATGAAACAGGCAGGGATTGCACAGGTGTAGGAGATGTTGAAGTTTGGGAAGAATGGGTAACGGAGCGTATAGTTGAGAATTTGTTAGATTTGTTAGACGAAGCGGAGTGCGAGCCACCACCAGACGAATGTACCCCTACCGAAAGAGAACTCTGCGGCGAGTGGTATTGTGATGAGTTCAGAAGAGGAGACCACGAAGACGATGAATACATTGGTCAATTAGAAGCGGAGACAATCGAGTTAAGATGGAATAATATTCCATTTGCGTTCGCCGAGACACACATGGCGACTGGCGGATTCAACAATTTAGGGCAAAGCGCCCCACAAACAGCAATCAATTTAACAAGAACAAACGAAGTGTTTCAGGCAATGGCGGGTAATTAAAGCCCCGATTATTTGGCGACAAGTAATCCGTTCCATGTTAATTGCTAGGAAACCCTAAAGCCTTACAGACCAAAGCGGAGTCGGAAACGACAGACGTTAAAATTTGATATAAGAAAACCAACCGAGGAGTGGTGTCCTCGGCTGGTTGGAATGGTGTTACTTTAACCTTTCGGATAGCGGAACAACTAGCACACTTCCAATAATGGTTAGAATCAATGGTTCTATCACGTCAAATGGCAAGACCCAAAAATCGGATACAATGTGATTGACCACAGCTATTAACGTGGCGATGTAAAAGCAAAGAAATATTAGCCATGGGATATATCTAAATAGCATTATTTCTGCTATTTCGTTTTACAAGACGAAGAATGCTCAGAAGAGGTTCGTAGGCTTAAAATAACGTATATCCATCCAATTAGGCAAGTTAAACCGTAAGGGATTGCTACACCAATAGGTATAAGCAAAAACGTAGGTGTGTCTCGTAGGAAGAGAGTAGCGACTATGGTAATGAGGAATAAAATACCAAAAGTCGCTAAAAGTCCAAAATCCAATGTATCATTCATTTTTCCACCTCCTTTTGTTATTATATTTCAAGTAATTATATTGTAGCACAGGGAGAGGCAAATGTCAAGAAGAAATTTCAAATATATCAAATGGTTGCGAAAGCAGAAAAAACAGTAAGGATGGCTCTAAGGTTAAATCCTAAGGAGTCAGAACATCCAAGAGGAAACCGCCCACTCGGCAAGTGGGCGGAAAAGAATATGGTTATTTTGCTGGTCGTGTTTCGTAAATGTAGGCTTCCAGCAAGTAACCGATGAATATGGGGAGCAGGATTGCTTGACACCTCTTTTCGATTTTGTGGATCTTGGTACATTTACATTATGACAGGATTGAGGAATTATGTCAAGAAGATTTTTCGGGTCAGTAATTACAAAATTTGGATGTTTCAAAATGGGAGTTTAGCAGCGAATCCCCTCCGCACTTTACAAGAGTGCCATGTGGGAACGTTCAACGACTATCACGAGTTAAGGTCGTGAGTAAAGCCGCAAGTTAATGGCGGAAGAAAAATATGGCTCTCTCAGTTATTTTAAGAGAGATGAACAAATAGTCTCCTCTTGCATGAAAGTGCAAGCAGTCCGAAAGGACGGCTCAAGTGTTGCGAACTTGGGCGAAGGCAAGGTATGCCAGAAACAGAATGGCTGTATATCAATGTCGGTGGGCGCGAAGGTGCTTTTGACGTTGAGTATACTTGGCACAGACGACTCTACCGTTTTGGTGTTTGGTGGATTGAGTCTGATTATTGTAAGTTGATTTGCGATGGAACGATAAACGCTTGTTACGAAGACTGCCCCCCAACAGGTGGACAGTATGACTGTACAATAGACGAGTACGATGAAGATGGTTCTGTGATTGGTTCGACCGAAGCTGGACCGCAATTTGTTGTAGCATATAACAACCGATTTATGGACCCAGGTGAAAATGCACAACCACCTTACTGGGGAACAGACCACACAGATGTTGGCCGCACGTGGGTACATTCATTTCCATCGGCACAGCGTGTCAGTCCTGGGGAATCTCACAGATATGAAGAGGTTGAGCATTACGGCGATGGTGTGTATCAAAGAAATATGCTTTATGCTCTAACGGAGTTTCGATTCCTCCAAATTCAATGGGCACAAGTCCGAGCCGCTAGCGAGGCAAGGGTGTTCAATCCCGAGCTTTATCAAGATAATGCTCCAATTATTGACCAGACACCTATTCGATATAACCACAGAACCAACTTTTTAAGCGAGAATGTTGGCCCAGGTACAAGAGACGATTGGCATTATGGTACGGACGGCAATTTAAGTATGTTTAGTTATCCGTGGCATGCAGCAGTTGCGGACTTGGATACTGTGAGCGATGGAAGTACCGAAGCAGCTTATCCGAATGAAAGGTGTTTTTCAAAACCTATTGACAAATTAAACCAAGTATAATATAATGAGAACATGGGATAGAGATTTTAGCACCAAAATTTAGCCCGCAAGAAGGAGAAACAAAAATGAAAGCAACATTCACATTAGACAAAGATAACCATTTTCAATCAAATACCCAAAAATTTATAATGCAATCAAAACCTATAGTTGACCCTCGTATTAGCGAATTAGAGATTGAAAATGAGAAGTTGAAAACTGAAATACAAAGATTGAAATCAGAAAATGCTTGAAAAAATCCTTCTCACGCCACGCCCAAAACAAAAAAAGCCAACCCTAACAGTTAGCTTTTTTCTCTTCCACCTACTCAATTATCAAAATACTAACCCCATCCGTTACAAGCGTCTGCCCAGTAACAATCAACAAATCGCCAGCCGCAATCCCCTCGACAATCTCAATCTCCACGCCCGAATCAATCCCTGTCGTAACCACTCGGCGAACGGCTCGATTGTCAACCGCCAAATAAACCACACTCTCGCCGTCCTCCGCCAGCACCGCACCGCGCGGCACAATTACCGTATTCGGCGAATAATCTCGGATAAAAAACACCTCCGCAAACATCCCAGGTCGGACTAAACCGCTAGAATTGTCAACCGCAACCTCTACCGTAAACGTCGAAGTCATCTCATTGGCGGCTGGACTGACGGACGACACCGTTCCGAGAAATTGCTCCGCCGCCGCCGCTCGGATACTTACCATGACTTCCTGCCCTGGTTCTATGCTGTTTATCACAATTTGCGTAACTTCAACATTAACCAACACCGCCTCGGCACTGACCACCGTAAAAGGCGGCGGATTCTGCAAAAGCATAGTCTGCGGCTCGACATTCCGTGAGCCGATAACGCCCGAAATAGGCGACCGCACGACCACATCGTCCAGCCGTTCGCGTGCCGCCGCAAGGTTCACAGCAATGGAATCTCGTTGAGCAATCGCCTGTGAAAGCCCGTCCTGTGCCCGTTGCACCGTTTCCGTGGGCATTGCACCTGAAACAATATTATATGTAGAAATGGCTTGTGCAAGGGCGGTCTCGGCTTGTGCATGGGACGATTCCGCCTGTGCAAGCGAGGTCTGCGCCTGTTCCAACGCCAAATGTGTTATGTGATAGTTGTTGTTCGCCTGTTCTAGGGCGATTTGGGCGTTCGTGAGGCCCGTCTCCGCCTGATCGAGTTGCGTCCGTGTCGCCACGCCAGCCGCAAAAAGGCTCTCCGTGTCGGAATGGCTCTGCGCCGCCATATCATGGGCATTTTGAGCCTGTGCGAGTGCCAAAGTGGACTGCTCGATGTTGGCTTGTGCTTGTGCAACGGCGGTCTCGGATTGTGCAATAGCGGTCAAAGCCTGTGCCACGCCGCCCTCCGCCTGTGCCACGCCGCCCGATGCCTGCAAAATCTGCTGTTGAATACCCGCACCGCCAGCTTGTGTAACGCCCGTCCGTGCGGCAGTTACGGCAGTCTCCGCCGCCGTCAGCTGTGCCTGCAAGGAGTTCACGTTGTTTTGCAAATCGACCGCATCCATGGTAAAAAGCGGATCGTTCACGTGAATGAAGTCGCCGACATTGACGAAAACCTCGTCAACCATGCCCTGCACACGGCTTGTGATAATGATGTTGTCGGCGGCGCGCACCTGCCCAGCAAACGACAGTTCGGAGCGGATTGAGCCAGTCGCCACAGTCGCCACATTTACAGGGACTTCACGTTCTGGCACGTCTGTGTCCCCTGAAACGGCGGTCGTACACGCCGCAATCGGCAGAATCAACGCCGCCGCCAGTATTTTTGTTAATTTTCGCATTTTTTTCACTTTTTCTTCACTCTCTCTTTGGATTTTGGTGGAACATGATTATTATAGCATGGGAACATCAACTGAATATCAACTGTGAAGTGAGGGTTGGTGTTTTTGCACCAAAACAAGCCGATCGTGGCTTGATAATTTTATTGTAGCATATGGGGTTGTTTTTGTCAAATATTATTGACGAAATAAAATCTTCATGTTACAATAATGACATAATGCAAAACGAGGAGGGGCAAAAATGACGAAAGAGAGAATTATAGAAACCGTTACACCTATATTGGAAAAATATCCAGTCAAGAGGGCTGGTTTGTTTGGTAGCTACGCAAGAGGCGAGCAAAATGAGGATTCTGACATTGATATACTGCTGGAATTTTCTGAATCCATAGGGCTTGGTTATGGTTCGATGTATTTGGATTTAATGGAAGTTGTCCCCATTCCAACAGGGTTGCTGACTAGTGCTGGGCTGGCTGAGCAATCCCAACATTTTCAAGAATCCGTTAGACGTAATTTGGAGGTGTTCTTTGAAAGGTAATGTTTTAGACCTCTTAATTTTGGCAAGCCCAAAACGGTATGGGCAAGCCCATACCCTACGTTCAACTTGTAGGGATAGGGCTTGCCCTATCCGCTCTCGGCTATGGACAAAATCGCCACATTTTAACGAACTTTCTCAAACACCAATCCCTCCGCTTGACATTTCCGCATAATCCGCTCCAATTTGTCAATCGTTGCCGTCAGTCCGTCCCACAGACAAAGCTCATTTTCGCCATGTTCTCGCACATAGCCAGCACTCACATTGCAGGTGGCGGGCGTTAATATTTCAGACAAAACCCTCACATCCGTGCTGCTGCCAGTAACTCGCTCGTCTTTCCGCCCGTCCGTAAAGCCGAAATCCTGGATAAAATCCATGAATTGCTCGTTTTTCTCGTTGTAATAAACCACCTCGTCAAAATGGTATTTGCTGCCACGGTCAACCTGTATCAGCATGGCGGATTGGTTCAAAATATCCCTTAGTTGCGGCAAATTTTCCAAATCTTCACGCAACTGACCGCCGCCCACGCAACCCACTTCTTCGTCATGGGTAAAAATCACGTACGGACGATAACCCTTGTCCAGGAGCGAAAAAATCGCAAAAATTCCGTTGCGGTCGTCCGCTCCGAGGCAGGTTGCTTGGCTGTTTTCTAGCCGATATACCGCTCCTGTGTAGGTGCGTTCGTCTGTGCGTTCGGGCGTGGTGGTGTGTTCGGATTCAAAGATAATGTCCTGCGGCTGCGGCGGAGTTTTGTTCACTAAATCCAAATGGGCAAGCAGAGTGATAGGATTTTCCGTTTCGGTAGTTCCGACGATGTACTTGCCCTCTTTGATTTCCAGCGTGTAGCCGCATGATGTTAGTTTTTCCTGTGCGATTGAGGCTAGTTCCTCTTGTGTTTTTGTTAGCAAATCTGTTAATTGGTAGGTTTTGTTCATGTTATTCTCTCCTTTCGCATTTTCCCTGTTCGATACCCTAATCTTAGCAAAATACGAAAATTTTGTCAATAAAAATTTGCAAAATCCACAAAAACAATCCGCCAAATCCGAAGATTTAGCGGATTGAGTTGGGGGTTATCATTCTAATTCTAATGAATCCAGTATGCTGCCAAGCAAACGGTCATTTCTTGCTAGTTCGTCTATCGCCTCTCTTCTGTCGGACGAAAACGAGTTAAAACTACCAGTTGGATTGATGGCTAGTTCAACTAACCTATCAAATGCCGAAAACATATCGTCAACTATGGCGGTTGTTCGTTCTAATCCCTCTGGAGCGTTGTCTAGCTGCAAAAATAGGCTTGTGGCTGTGCTACGTACTGCACTAATCTCTGCGGAATTTTCTATAAAAAAGTCAGTGGTTCTAGCCGCAGATAATGCGTCATTAAAATCTCGCCTATCGTCTATGGCTGAACGCCACACACCTGCCATGCCGCCAGATAATAATTCTGCTTGTTCGCCGCCCTCTAAAACTTGCTCTCTAAACTCTATAAGCGTTTCCACATATGTGTCAAATCGCTCTTGTGCCAATTCTTGCTCCGCTTGCACACCACCACCGCAAGCCGCAAAAACCAGCATAATCACACAAATTCCAACCATGAATATTTTTTTCAATTATTCTCCTCCTACTCTACTGGTGTCAACACAAATGCAGACCGTGCCTCTATCTCATCTCCGGAACTAAGGTTAAAGACAAAATAATCCAGCCCATTTCTGCCACCAAGAATTACATTAACTCTGCCCCTGCCGTTTCTATCACGTACAAAAAAATTGGAAGAACCAGTAGCTCTATATCGTCCAGGCGGTATATCGTTGGGACTTGTGTAAAAGCCTGCTCCAAGGCGGATTGGCTCCTCGCCTGTTTCTCTAATGCGGACTTCAAGTGTGTCCAACTCGGCTTGCCTTGCTCCGATTTCGGCATCCAATCCGTCAATGATTTCTTGACGATCCAATGTTGCCAATATTATCTCGGCTTCGGCGGCACTAAGTTCCAAATGCGGACCCAATCCGTCAACTTTGTCCTGCAAATCCGAAATAACAAGATTTAATGCAACCACTTCGTCTGCAAGTTCCGTTGAACGCATTGTAAGGCTATAAACCTCGTAAATAGAAGCCTCCAACTCTGTTTCTAATTCCAAAATACGTGTGTTTTCGTGTTCTAAATCTTGAATACGCACGTCTCGCTCGGCAACAGCGGCGGACAAAGTGCTTGTTTCTTCGATTGCGGCATCAAATTCCGATTGACTAATGCCACAAGCCGCTAACATCACCACAACCAACCCCAAAAACATCAATTTTCTCATAACTCTCTCCTTTATAATTTTAATTTTATCCAAAAAACCCCAACGGCTAATTCACAACAATCTGTATCGTATGCTCAACCCGAACGCCGCCGCCTGTAATGACCGCTCGCTGATTGCCCGCTCCCGTCCTGCTCCCAACTCGCCACGTCCATGTCGCCACGCCGCTTGCATTGGCAGTCGTAGTCCCCAAGCCGTCGGCGGTTAATGTGTTGCCAGCCGCCGAAACCACGCTTAAATTATACTCGGTATTCGGCTCGCCTTGAAATGTTATCGTTAAATCCTGCCCTCGTCTGCCTTGGTTTGGGGCGGAAATAATGCCGATATTTTGCGGTTCGGCGGTTGCGGTCGGTTGTGGAGTCGGATTTAGCAGCGGCGTTGGCTGACCGCCGCTTGGAGTCCAAACCACCGCAAGTCCTTCCGCCAACAACATTGCATTTAGCTGTTTGGCTTGAATTTGCGCGGAATCGTCCATATCGGTGGGCATTTCCACCCAAACATATCTACGCAACCTGCCAAAACTGTCCCTGTCGTTGCCAGAAGACGACAACCAAACGGTCTGTCCGTCTATTTGGTTGCGGACAAATTCCGTGGCTAAATCCGCCCCAGGTTCGCCGATTTCAGGGGCATCAATGCCGATAAATCGGACACGTTCGCCGTTTGTCAAGACGATTGTGTCGCCGTCAATGACTCGCTCAACGACCGCTTGCTCCAATCCGACTGGTAGCGGGATTTCTTCGGCGGCGGCGGTTTCTTCGGTGGTTGTATTGTCGCCGTCTTCCTCGGATTCAGGCGGAATTTCTTCTGTATCGGTTTCCTTCGCAGTTGAAGTGTCGCTGTCTTCCTCGGATTCGGTTGGCTCTGGCGTGGGTTCAGGCGTTGGCTCTGCAACAGCGACTTCCGCCAGATTCGCCGCCACCGCAACCTCCTGCGGATTGCCGCCGTCCAAGCAAGCCGCCAGCCCCAACATCATCGCAAGCAACAGCCCACCGACAGCCATTTTTCTCCATTTTCTCATAATAAAACCTCCCTTTGAGTGATATTACCATTATAAACGGTTATCACTGGGGAGGTCTTACGCTGGTGGCGGAATTTATCAAAAAAATCAAAAAAATTTTCGCACTCACAATCCAATCGAATTTACACCGTAAATCGCTTGCTCCGTGGTAAATCCCTCGAAAACCAGCTGGTCAATCAAGGCTTGCCGTGAAAATGGCATGACTTCCAAATATCTTTGGGCGGCTAAGGCGGCTTGCTCGTGCCAGTTGGCGTTTATGATGTCCACTCCGTGGGCGGATTCTTCCGCTGTAAATCCCTCGAAAATCAGCTGATTTATAAGGCTTTCTCGTGAAAATGGCATGATGCTCAAATACATCTGGGCGGTTCGAGCGGCTTGGTCTGCCCAGTTGGGGCTGTCGGATTCGTTGATTGAATTTTGCACGGAAAAATCTTCAACAAGAGGTTCGAGTTCTTCAAGTTCTTCGAGTTCCTCGACTGTCGCCATTTCCTCGACTTCGTCCTCTTCTTCTTGGAGTTCTTCTCCGATTTCTCCTGCAAAATCGGTCGGCGGCGTGGGCGAAATTTCATTTTCATTATTCAAAAAAACAAATATCCCAACCGCAAAAATCGCCGCCATTATCGCAAATAGTGCAAATATCGCAATCTTCCCAAAATATTGTGGCTGCCCTGTTGTCAAATCCTTTCGCAAGGCGGCGGCGGTTTGATACCTCGCCGCTGGGTCGATTTGCAGGCATTTTCGCATAATTTTCCCCATTTTCCCAGGGGGAAATGCACCGCCCTTTACATAAGGCTCGCCGTTCAGCAAGTAGTACATGGTCGCGCCCAGGCAATAAATATCCGTGCGCGCATCGGCTTTTGCGTAGCCAAACTGCTCGGGCGCGGCGTATGCCCTTGTGCCGAGCGTTGTCGTGTCTTCCGTGGTCGCCGATTTGTATTCTTTGGCGGCATCAAAATCAATCAATTTTACCCTGCCGTCCGCCGTGAGCATGATGTTTGAGGGATTTATGTCTCGGTGGATAATGGGCGGATTCATGCCGTGCAGCACTTCTAGGGCTTCGCACAGCTGAATGGCTATATTTGACACATCAGAAAAAGGCTTTGCGGATTGCAGAGTAGAGCCGTTTATGTACTCCTCAATCACGACAAAACCGCTGTCCAGAGCGATGACGTGGTGGATTTGCGGCAGGGCGGCGTGGCTGATGTTTTTCAGGGATTTGTAAATGCCAATATCGCCGCTCGTGAAATTTTTCTTGATAAACAGAGTGCCGTCCACCGAATCCCTGACCATGGAAATTTGACAGCCGTCTTTTTCAGCAATCACGGCTAATTCCGACAAAGTGTCCAAAACATACGTTTCGATTATATCTGGCATAAGCCCTCCTAATCCGATAATGTGGGCATATTGTAGTTATAGAGCAACTCGTCCGCCTGCCACAACGACAGGTTTTTTTCTATCGAATAGATTATGACGGCATCTCGCCTTAGTTTCGAGCGTAGCGGTGCTTTGCCGCCCAAGATGAGCAGGCGGTTCGCCTTGTCTAGCGGCAGCCCAAGCCCAAAGGCAATGCGGAGCAGCATATCCTTGCCAGGTGCGGTTTTTTCGCCCCGAAAGAGTTCGCTTATATAGGAGGTACTCATGCCGATTTCCATTGCTAGTTTGGTTTTGTTGGATTGGCTTTCTAATAGGAGATTGCCTAAAAATTCTTTGAAGGCGTTTTGGTTAAATTCGCTTTCGTATTCGGTTAGAAATGTGTCGAGGTCGGTGCAGTTTTTTAGTTGGTTGGTTAGTTCGTCTGTGTTCATGCTGTGCCTTTCAAATTTTCGGGGGGG
>JGI24700J35501_10930676_pt1 | contig 18404 bp, 14 predicted proteins | sample TergutTh196P1_FD_35501 | JGI IMG/M metagenome (IMG submission 35501)
AATACTCAAGGTTAGAGACGAAACAGGACGAACTTTGGGCGATTTTCGGTCTTTTTTATATCCCAGCGACGACATGAAGTTTATTTGGAAGAAACGCCGATATATAAAGGATCGTCCCGAGTTTAACGTTATGTTTGCGCGGGTGAGAGATTTGTGTACTCCGTTTTTGACAGAATGGGAGGGTTATGCGGAGTGGAAGCCGAAGGCGGGGTTGTGGTATGAAGGGGAAATTTTATAAAAAATATTTATTTTACTTGACTTTTTTTAATAACATGGTAAAATAATAACAACACGAGCAACAAAAACTATATTCTAAAATCGAAAAGGAGAAACTTCAATGAAAAATGATTACGTTCCAAAACACGCTACAAACGAGCAGCAAAATGCTCAAAATTTGCCTAAAATAGGACAAAAAATTGCTAAATCTAAAAGATATATAGCATTTTTGACCGCTTTTACTGTTTTAGTGGCATCTGTTTCGGTTTTTGCCTTTGCTTACAATGGCGAACCACACGACAATTTGCTTGTCGAAGCCGAATTTTATCCAATCAACCAATTTGACGGAATTTTCCCTGTACCAGTTGAAACTACTTCGCCGCCAACGATAACGCCAACTCCTACGCCAACTGGAACTCCTGGTCCAACGGAAACTCCTGCACCAACTGCAACGCCAACGCCAACTGCTCCGCCTGTAGTGCCACTTCCGCCACCTGCACCAGTTTCACCACCTTCAACGCCAGGCGGCTCGGGAACTGCTGCTTTAGTTCCGCCTGTTACAACGGCTAATCCGCAAATAAATGTTAATGTCAGCAGTGCGGCTAGTGGCTCCGAAGCGGCTATTGTTGTCCCTGCTAGAATCAGCGCGGCTGGCGTGGCATCCATGAATATCACGGACAACGCTATACATCAAGCTATTGCGGCTACTCGTGGCAGTGCAACGTCAACCGAAAACTTGGTTGTAGTTGTATCTCCTAGCACAAACGCCAATGTTACTGGCATGAACGCTGTGCTAGAACGGGCTTTGTTTAACCGTGCGGCTAATGCAAATGTCTCGGTGCAAATTGCGACAAGTAGCTTTCGTGTTCAAATGAACCCTGCAACTTTGCGGCAAATATCCGATAATCTCGGTGGCTCTGTTAGAGTTTCTGTTAATAATGTTTCTAATCTTTTCCCAGTTGCTCGCAATGCTATTGGAGATCGCCCTGTGTTTTCGTTTGGCGTTCGCGGCGTTTCGGGTGCAACTATTGCGGGAATTGCTAATATGACTTTCGGCATAAATTATCAACCAACCGCCGCCGAATCCGATTTATTTGTGGCTCGTGTAATTGGCAGTCAATTAGTCGAAGTGCCGTTCACTTTTGATGACGGCGTATTTACTTGGGAAGGCAATCCTGGCTCTGTTTATGGCATTGCTAGCAGAAATTAACCAAATTTGATTTCCAAAGTTGGCGAAACTTATTGGTTTCGCCAACTTTACAAATATTTCTTTTTTAACTATAGCATTTCGCAAAAAGTTGCGTTATAATATATAAAAAAAGGAGATACTACTATGATTTCAGAATCAAAATTACTGCAAATAAGCAAACCTGGCCGCTACATTGGCAACGAAATAAATATTGTCCAAAAAAATCCGTCAACCGTGGATATTCGCTTTGCTTACTGCTTTCCAGATGTATACGAAATTGGAATGAGCAATTTAGGCTTGCAAATAATGTATTTTCTGCTTAATCAGCGCGAAGATACCTTTTGTGAGCGTGTTTTTATGCCCTGGACCGATATGCTCGAGATAATGGAAGATACGCCACTTTGGGCTTTGGAAACAGGCGATTCTATTCGAAATTTTTCGTTTTTGGGATTTACTTTGCAACACGAGTTAAGTTTTACAAACGTGTTGGCTATGCTAAATTTGGCGGGTTTGCCGCTGTACAGCAAGCAACGCACCGAGGATATGCCCATTGTTTGTGCTGGCGGTCCATGCGCGTGCAATCCCGAGCCAATGGCGGATTTTATCGATTTTTTTTACATAGGCGACGGCGAGGCAACAATTAACATAATTTTGGATATATACCGCGAAAACAAGGCAAATAGCGGCTCTAAATTGGAATTTTTGGAAAAAATAGCGAATGTTAAGGGCGTTTATGTGCCTATTTTTTACGAGCCAAATTATCACTCGGATGGCACTATTTCCCAGTTTGTGCAAACTAATCCCGTTGCCCCAAAAACTGTGCAACGTGCGTTAGTAAAATCTTTGGATGACACTTTTTTTCCAACAAAAATGCTTGTCCCGCTGATAGATACCGCTCACAACCGAGTATCTTTGGAACTTTTTAGAGGTTGCAAACGTGGCTGCAAATTTTGCCAAGCTGGCTGTATTCAACGTCCGATACGCAATCGCAAGCCCGAAACATTGCTATCTCAAGCAAAAGCCCTGCTCGAAAGCACGGGACATGAAGAAATTTCGCTAGTTTCGTTAAGCACTAGCGATTATCCCTATTTTGTGCCGTTTTTGGACGAATTGCTAAAAATTACTACCGAACGAAAAGTTAATATCTCGTTGCCATCGTTGCGGCTTGATGCGGTTTCGATTGATGCCTTGCGAAAAACCCAAGAAATCCGCCGTTCTTCGCTTACGTTTGCGCCCGAGGCAGGTACACAGCGGTTGCGCGATGTTGTCAACAAAGATATAACAACCGCCGATATTAGCGAAGGTTGCCGCGCGGCTTTTGCGGCTGGCTACGACCGCATAAAACTGTATTTTATGTCTGGTTTGCCAACCGAAACGGACGAGGATTTACTCGGCATTGCAACGTTATCCCAAGAAATTTGCGACGAATATTATTTGCTACCGCGCGAACAGCGAAAACGCCCACTTGCGTTAAATGTAAGCTGTTCGTGTTTTGTTCCAAAGCCGTTTACGCCGTTTCAATGGGAAAGCCAGGATACCGCCGAAACTTTTTTGCAAAAGCAACGATTGGTTAAAAGCAACATCAAAAACAAGCGAATTTCCTATCGTTATCACGATGCGTACACCGCTGTTGTTGAGGGCGTACTTTCGCGCGGCGATCGCCGAGTTTCCGCCGCAATCGAAGCCGCTTACAAAAAAGGGGCAATGTTCGACAGCTGGACAGAGCTGTTTCGCTACGATTTGTGGGAACAAGCCTTTGCAGAAACTGGCGTTTCGCCCGATTTTTACGCACATCGCAAACGCAACGCCGACGAAATTTTGCCCTGGCATTTTATAAAGGTTGGTGCTTACAATGAATAGAGAATACGACCGCCGTTTAATCAAGTTTGAAAAGGTTGACAAAATGAGATTTATCGGGCATTTAGATTTATTGCGAATATTCCAAGGAGCGATTCGCCGTGCAAACCTGCCAATAGCTTATTCTAGCGGGTTTAATCCGCACCAAAAAATGGCGTTTGCCTTGCCGTTGCCGCTTGGAATGCAAAGCACTTGCGAATATTTAGAACTCTTTTTTGAGAAGAATATTCCGTTTAATTTGTTTGACTTGAACGATTTTTTGCCGAGCGGTTTGCGAATTTTAGAATGCTACGAAATATCTCAAAAAACGCCGAATCCGTCAGGTGCAGTTAAAGCGGCAGAGTATAACGTGATATTTGACGGTATGCAAAACTCTGCACCATATTTACAGGAAATATTGGATAGTTCCCAAATAATTGTGCTGAAAAAAACAAAAAAATCCACCAAAGAAACGGACATCCGCCCAGATATTTTTATGTTAAAATATATCGAAACTTCATTATATATGCGTATTTCCGCAGGAAGTAGCCGCAATCTTAATCCAATGATTTTGGCCAACTATATTTTGGCGAAAATGGGCTTGACTATTTTTGAACATGAAATTAGCATTACTCGTGGAAATTTGTTTACAACCGCTACAACCTCTGAATATAGCGTTGACAACAGTTTGCTTTTGTGGCAAATTAAGGATTTTTAGGATTTTTAACGCCAATTATTATTCGAAAAATCGCATTGGTTCAAATGCAAAAAATTGCATTGGTTAAAACCGTAGGGGCGGATATTATCCGCCCGTAAGCCACAACTGGCGGATATTGCTCGTTCGACAAATTTCAAAATGTCGTTTTTGTCATACAAAAAAATTACGCAAAAAAATGTAATATATTTGAAACTATTTTTACGCAAAAATTTATGTTATAATGTTTTTATATCCAAACAAAAAGAGGTGTCTGCATGGAATCGGAACAAACTACAAAAGTAGAACTTAAAGTTTTAATTGAATGTCTCAAAAAAAAAGAAACTGCCTTGCAACAAATAGCCGACATTACCGAAAATCAAGGCTTTGTTATTGAAAGCGAACTAAGCCATCAGGAACGCTATTCTTTTTTCATGCAGATGAACCACGAAAAGCAAGAGTCCATTGACAGGGTAAAAGATTGCGACGAAGTTTTTGAAAACGTGTTTCAAAAGGTTGGGCCCATTTTGGACGAAAACCCTACAAAATACGGCTCTCAAGTTGAAGATATGCAAACTTTAATTCGCTCGGTAATGGATTTGGATATTCACATACGTTTGGGCGAAGATGTCAATAGCAAAAAATTGACAAAAGCCCTTGAAGATGTCAAAATTAAGCTAACGGAAAAGCCCGAACCAATCGGAGCAGGCGAATATGGCAACAATAAAATAATTAGTGCCTACAAAAGTAATTCAAAATCCCGAAAAAACTAGGAGAATATCATGGAAAATCAAGCAAAACCAAAAAAAAGTCTATTTGAACGCATGAAAAGCGGGTTGACCAAAACGCGCGATTCGCTAATGGCAAGCATCGACAACATTGCAAAACAATTTGGCGCTATTGACGAAGAATTATTTGAGGCACTAGAAGAAACCTTGATTTTAGCAGATTTGGGCGTTGAAACTGCAATGGAAATTGTACAGGATTTGCGAACGTTAGTTAAAAAAGAAAAAGTGTCCGATCCCGCAAAAATACGAGAACTTTTGTCAACTGTCCTGCAAAACAAAATGCTCGATAATGTTGAACCTTTCGAATTGCCTTCGCCAACCGTTATTTTGATAATCGGCGTAAATGGGGTTGGCAAAACTACAACCATTGGCAAATTAACTAAACGGCTAAAATCCGAAGGGAAAACCGTGCTAATTGCCGCCGCCGATACGTTTCGTGCCGCCGCTGTTGAGCAACTAGAAATATGGTGCAATCGTGCGGAAGTGCCGATTATCAAGCACGAAAACAACGCTGATCCCGCTGCTGTGGTTTACGATGCTGTGCAAGCCGCAAAAGCCCGCAAAACGGACATTCTTATTGTTGATACCGCTGGAAGATTACATAATAAAAAAAATTTAATGGAAGAACTCCGCAAAATTCACAGAATTGTGTCAACCAAATTTGATAACGCACATTGCGAGGTTTTTCTTGTACTAGATGCCACAACTGGGCAAAACGCAATTCAGCAAGCAAAATTATTCAAAGAAACTGCCGAAATTACAGGAATTGTCCTAACTAAACTGGACGGCACAGCAAAAGGCGGCGTGGTAATCTCAATAAAAAAAGAACTTGACATTCCCGTTCGTTACGTTGGAATTGGCGAAGGCATTGATGACTTACAACCATTCGATTCCGAAATTTTCGCAAAAGCACTAGTAAATTAGCAAACTAAGGAGATTATTAAATGAAAATATCGCATTTATTAAACGGTTTAATTGTATCAATGATTATACTTGCCTTTTCTGCCATAACGTTTTCCACGTTGTCGGTAAATTTGGGCGCAAACGCAACACGAGATATTTACGAAAACCGCATAGAATACAAATCGGCGTTGATGGATATGCACCTTAGCGTTTATCGGCTGTTTTATCTTGCGCATAATTATGTTGTTACGGGTCGCGAATGGTATATTTCGCAATATTGGCTAGAATTGCAGGACGACCGTTTTAATACGGGTATGCAAAATTTTTTGTCGATAAACCCTATTTTCCCAGAAGAGCAAGCTCTGCTTAATCAAATGTATATCAACTATAGTTTTTTTGTGGCGGAAAATCAACGTGCTTTGGATGTTTTGCCAGACGATTGGGACGAAGCCGTTGCAATTTTGCACAGCTTGGATTATTCTCTAATTTTTACCAATTTGGATGCTTGGCTGGACGATCTTATGCAAATGATGATTGACCGCACAAGTATTTCCATGGTCGAGGCACGTTTTTATCAAGATACATTTAACTTGCTTGCGACAATTTTCGTGGTTTTACTGGGAATTGGCGGCGTTTTGGCTTTGCTTTCTGTTCGCCGCAAAATTCGCCCTATTCGATATTTATTGCGTACGGTTAATAATTTTGCCAACGGTAATTTTCACAAAAGCAACGCTAAAACCGTATCTAATGACGAAATTGGCGTGCTTACAAAAGATGTTTACAGATTGGGCGATACAATGGAATCCCTTATGGGCGAATTGCAAGATTTTATCCACCAATACGGCACAATGGGCGATACGGACTACCGAATAAATTCTTCGCAATATGAAGGAGAATATAAGCATATAGCCGAAAATATCAACGATTTAGCACAAACTATGTCAAAAGATATTCAAATTTTGCTGAAAGTGCTTGAAGAAGTCGCAAAGGGCAATTTTGACTTGCAAATTCCTTTAATGCCAGGCAAAAAGATAATAATCAACCATGTTATTAACGTGCTAATGGAATATTTGTCAAACGTCAATATGGGAATAAATTCTATGATTGAGGCGGCAACAACCAAAGGAAATATGCAATTTTACGTTGACGAAAATAATTACGAGGGCGATTGGCGCAAAATAATTATTGGGCTAAACTCGATTGCAAGTGCCGTAAATCAGCCAATATCCGAGATAAAAAGCGTTATGATGCGGCTAGAAAGTGGCAATTTTGACAAGCAAATTGAGGGCGATTACGTTGGCGATTTTCTACTTATCAAAAATGCCGTTAATTCCACAATAAACGAACTTTCGGAAATTATACGAGAGATAGCAACCACGCTTGCAGTAATAGCGGACGGCGATTTGACCGTTTCGATTACCAAAGAATATCCTGGCGATTTTTCGGAGATTAAAAACTCGCTAAATCACATTAGCCAAACGTTGAACAAAACTATGCGAAAAATAAACGCCGCATCGTTGGAAGTTTTGGACGGCTCGAACAAAATTTCTAGTAACGCCCTAGATTTGGCAAACGGAGCAACCGATCAGGCAAGTTCTATTGAGCAGTTTCACAGTTCGATTGATTTGCTAAATCATCAAACAAGGCAAAATGCCGACAACGCAGGACAAGCCAATCAGCTTTCCATAAAATCCACGCAAACCGCACAAACTGGCAATATTGCTATGCAGGATTTGCTAAATGCAATGTCGCAAATAAATGATTCTAGCAATGATATTTCGCGGATTATCAAGGTTATACAGGATATTTCTTTCCAGACTAATTTGTTGGCATTAAATGCGTCTGTAGAAGCCGCTCGTGCCGCCGAACATGGCAAAGGTTTTGCAGTTGTTGCCGAAGAAGTGCGTAATTTAGCCAATCGTAGCCAATCTGCCGCCGCCGAAACTACCGCTTTAATCGACGATTCGTTAAAACGCGTCGAAACTGGCAGCGAAATAGCGGAATCCACAGCAAAAACGCTTGATACAATAGTAAGCAACGCAACGGATGTATCCCAAATTATTGACGGAATAGCAAATTCGTCCAGCGATCAAGCCGAGGCAATAAATCAACTTGTTTTTGCAATAAATCAAATTGCCCAGGTTGTGCAAAATAATTCGACCGTTTCGTCCGAAGTAGCTGAAGCCGCCGAAAAATTAAGTTCTCAAGCATCCACTTTAAGTGGCTTGGTTTCTTATTTTAAGGTTACTAGTGCTTAAATTTACAAAATAGAAAAAATGAGGTGCAAAATGTATAGACATATGGTAATATTTAATTTGAAGACCGACATAAACTCCGAAGAGGCAGACCAATTTTTAGAGGATGCAGCACGTGAATTAAGAACGATTCCCGAAGTACATAACTTTCAAATTTCGCGGCAAGTAAGCCCAAAAAATGATTTCTCGTTATGCTTTTCGATGGACTTTGAAAACGAGCGAAAGTTTCTAAAATACGTTGAACATCCCACGCATTGCAAATTTGTTGAAGAACGCTGGAACAAGGAAGTTGCCGACTTTTTGGAGATTGACTTGTTGCAAAATTTTACACGGATAAATTGAAAAATTTGAAAGGATGATACAATGGATCCCATGAATGAAACGATAAAAGAAGTAAAAATAAAGCCAGTAAAAGCTCCGCGACCAGCTAGCAAGATGCTTAATTTGCTGATTTTGGTAATTGTTGCAGGTACGTTGGCACTAATTTTAATTTTGCCAAGCATTAGAATCATCGAAGAAGGTACAATCGGAGTTGTCCGCCGTTTTGGACAAGCGGTAGATATAATTCCGCCAGGTTTGCACTTTGCATTTTGGTTGACACAAGATGTCGTTCGCTTGGACGGCAGAGTGCAATCTTTGGATATTGCTTTTGCGGCACATACCAACGATGCACAGCCAATCAATGGCGGAATTACCGTGCATTATCAAGTTATAACTGCCGATGCGGTTAATATTATCGCCGAGTTTGGCAATATGGTAAACCTTTACAACCGCTTGTTGCCCGTGTTTTTATCGGAAGCACAAAATGTGCTTGCAACCAAAAGTGCAATGGAGCTGGTAGAAAATCGTGCAATATTGGCAATGGAAATTCAAAATCGTTTGGGAGAAATTGCTCCGCAGTATCGTATAATAATAAATCACGTTGTTTTGGAGCAACTGTTGTTTTCGTCCGCATTTGACGTTGCCGTCGAGGCGCGAATGGTTGCCGAGCAAGAAATGATGATGGCGGAACTTGAACGAGAACGGGCGATTATTCAAGCCGACCAATATTTGGAAGTACAACGTTTGCGTAATCAAGCGATAATCGACCAAGCCGTATCGGATGCACAAGCCCTCGAAATTATGCAGGAAGCATGGGGCGAATTGGGTGCAGAAGTACGCGAGGCAATGTTGCGGCAAATGTTTTTCGAAACGTGGGATGGCGTTTTGCCGCAGGTTTTAACTGATTCTAACTTAAGCATTATAATGGACGGATTAGGCAACACTTTAACATCAGTAGAATCTCCAATAAACCCAGATGAAGCCACAAATTAGCCGAAAATTATCGGAGGAATAGCAAAAATGCAACCACTACTATCAATAGTAATACCAATTTACAACAACGAAAAAACACTCCACAAAATGGTGGACAGTATTTTTGTACAAAAATTTGACGATTGGGAATTATTGCTAATAAATGACGGTTCGAGTGATTCTTGTGCCAAAATTATTGACGATTATGCTGGGGAAGATTCTCGTATAAGGGCGTTTCATAAGGAAAATGGCGGAACGTATTCTGGGTTTAATTTGGGAATAGAACAAGCCATTGGTAAATACATTGTTTTTGCTTGTGCGGACGATACTTTTATGTTGAATGCTTTTGAGGTTATAGCTAGACAGGCGGATGAGTATGATTATGATATTATTTTTATACCTGTTATAACTTCTACTTGCGATGAAAATCAAAACATTTTGCGGTATAATGTTTACAACAAATCCGTTTCCGAGCCAGTTAAAATAATCGGTAAAACCAATGTTGAAAATAATTGGTTTTCTTTTTTGGGATTAGCAAACAACCCAATAAATGTGTACAAATCAAGCATAATAAAAAAATACCGTTTTAGAGAAGATTATTATGGTGCAGATGTTCTAATGAATACGGCGATAGCAGACGAAATAACTTCAGCCGCTTGTTCAAATGAAAACCTTTATAATCACTTTGTTTACTCAGATGTAAATTCCGAACATCATAATATAAGCCAAAACAAATATTATGATTATATGCACGAAATGTACAATGAATTTTATATAACTTCCACTAATTTATTTTCAAAATGGAATTTACTAGACCAGGAAATTCTTATTTGCTTAGCCAACTTTAGGATGGTTTATTTAACGAAAAATGAATTATATCAAATAAATGCTTTTAACAATAACCACACGCCATCCGAAAACATTGACATTATCACAAGTTATTATGACGATATAATATTGGAAGCAGCAGTGGCAACGCAAAGTTTGCCAAATGTAGACGAATCCCTTTTTTGTGCAATAGATACTTTATTTCAAAATAACCAAATATCTGACGATTTTGATAATCCTGTAGTGCAAATTATTAGATTATTAAATGGCAATAATAATTTTGAGCAAATAAAATCTCAAATAGCCAACGGATTATTAGATTATCGTAATCCATATAGAATAGGATTTGAAAGTTACAAAACTTTATGTACAAAACATCCTAAAATTGCCAATACAGAATTACTTGAATACTTGGAAACCGAACGTACCGCTCGCAAATTATTGTTTAATGGCAAATTTGAATCAGCTTTAGATGCAGTTATGTTACTTTTTGGTAGTATATTTTCCACACCAGAGCAATATGTTATTCTTGCCCTTTGTGGCTACCATTTAGGCTTAATCGAGGATTCCAAAAATGCCGTTGAAACTGGGCTTGATATTTTTCCAAATTATATGCGGTTGGAAGAATTGCGAGATATTATAAACATTGAAAGGAATAATTAAAAATGCAACCATTTCTATCAATAGTAATACCAATATATAATACTGAAAAATATTTGCCAAACTGTGTTGAAAGTGTGCTAGTACAAAAGTTTGATAACTGGGAATTATTGCTAATAAATGACGGTTCAACGGATTCTTGTCCGCAAATTATTGACGATTATTCAAGGGCTGATTCTCGCATGCGGGCATTTCACAAGCAAAATGGCGGCGTTTATTCTGGCTTTAATTTGGGATTAGAACAAGCTCACGGAAAATATATTATGTTTGGTGGCTCTGACGACATTTTAGAACCAAATGCGCTTGAAAAAATAGCTGAGCAAGCCGAAGAATACGATTATGATATAATTTTTATAAACTTTGCAACCTATGTTTGCGACAATGAACAAAATATTATAAGACTTCATACGGACAAGAGTCCCATAAAAGATAAATTAAGAATAATTGAAAAATTGGAAATAAAGCAACAATGGATTGAATTGTTGCGTTTTGGCTTACTTAGAAACCCTGTAAATGCTTATAAATTATCTATAATCAATAAATATCGCTTTAGAGAAGATATATATGGTGCAGATTACTTGCTGAACTTGCAAATAGCAGACGACATAACTTCGGTGTCTTGTTATCCAGAACATTTGTATAATGCTTTAATTTATGAAAATATTGAGGACGAAAACTTTAATGTTAGCAACAATAAATATTATACTTACGAACACGATATGTTTAACGAATTTTATTTAGGATATAAAAGTTTATTTCTTAAATGGAATCTTTTGGATGATTCTCGTTTAGCTTTAATATCCACATTAAGAATGGAGCATTATTTTAAGGTACAATTAAATAATGTATTTGCATTTAACAATAAAAATACGCCAGCCGAAAACATTGACATAATAACCAACTATTACGATGACATAATACTGGAAACGGCAATTATATCGGAACGTTTAACAGAAGTTGACAACACTTTATTTAACACCATAATGCATATAATCCAAAACAACGAAATATCAAGCGACTTTGACAATCCAGTATTGAAATTATATTTGGCATTTAGCAACCAAGCGATTTCTTTTGAGCAGCTAAAATTAGAAATAACCAATGCTTTGCTAAACTATAAGAATCCCTATAGAATTGGCTTTGAAAATTACAAAACTTTATCCGCAGAATATCCACAAATTGCCGACCACAATTTACTAAACTACCTAGAAACTGAACGCACCGCCCGAAAATTACTATATACCGGCAACTTTGAACAGGCTCTCGATACGATAATTCAATTATTTAACAGTGCAATCTCCACACCAGAGCAATATGTTATTCTTGCACTTTGTGGCTACCATTTAGGATTAACCGAGGATTCCAAAAATGCCATTGAAACTGGACTTGATATTTTTCCCGATTACCTGCGATTGGAAGAATTGCGAGATATTATAAACATTGAAAGGAATAATTAAAAATGCAACCACTGTTATCAATAGTAATACCAATTTACAACAACGAAAAAACGCTCCATAAAATGGTGGACAGTATTTTTGTGCAAAAATTTGACGATTGGGAATTATTGCTAATAAATGATGGTTCGACTGATTCTTGTGCCAAAATTATTGACGATTATGCTGGGGAAGATTCTCGCATAAGGGCGTTTCATAAGGAAAATGGCGGAACGTATTCTGGGTTTAATTTGGGAATAGAACAAGCCGTTGGTAAATACATTGTTTTTGCCTGTGCGGATGATATTTTTATGCCAAATGCTTTTGAAATTATAGTTAGACAGGCTAATGAGTATGATTATGATATTATTTTTATGAATATAGATACTTCTACTTGTGATAATTTCCAAAATATTATCTTCTCAGACATACATCAAAATAAAATTTTGTCTTCAATTAAAATTATTGGTAAAATCAATGTGGAAGAAAATTGGAGAATACTTATACAACACAATTTAACGAGCAATCCTATCAATGTATACAAACGAGATATAATAAAAAAATATCGTTTTAGAGAAGATGTATACGGTGCAGATGTGCTTATGAATATCGCTATAGCAGATGAAATAACATCGATGTCATTTGATGCTCAATTTTTATACAGAATGTTTATATATAACACAAACGCTGAGAATTTTAATGTAAGTGTTGGTAAATATTACGAATATGAACATGATATGTTTAATGAATTTTATATAAATTTAACTAATTTATACACAAAATGGAATTTACTAGACGAAGAAATCAAAATAGGTTTTGCAGAATCGAGGATATACCACCTAAAAAGTCAACAACTACACAATATCTACGCTTTTAACAATAAACATACGCCTGCCGAAAATATTGAAATTTTGACTAGCTATTATTGTGATATAATATTTCAAGCAGCAAATATATCTCAAACTTTACATGAAGTGGATGAATTACTTTTTAATAACATAAATAGCATCTTTCAAAACAACTCCATTGCAGATGATTTTGACAATCCAGTAGTTCGTATTATTAGGCTGTTAAATAAACATTCCCAAATTGATGAAGTAAAACATGAATTATCAAGTGCTTTGCTAGATTATCGCAATCCCTATAGAATTGGTTTTGAAACCTACAAAACATTATCCGCAAACCATCCGCAAATTGTCAACCGCAATTTGCTAAACTACCTAGAAACCGAACGCACCGCCCGAAAACTGCTTTATACTGGCAACTTTGAACAGGCTCTCGATACGGTAATTCAATTATTTGAAAGCGCAATCTCCACGCCAGAGCAATATGTTATTCTTGCCCTTTGTGGCTACCATTTAGGCTTAACCGAAGATTCCCAAAATGCCGTTGAAACTGGGCTTGATATTTTTCCCAATTATCTGCGATTGGAAGAATTGCGAGATAAAATAACTTCCGATTTGTAAATGTTTTCAATGAAAATTGATATATCTAATGTTATGTACAAATAATCCAATAAAAGCCGAAATATCGGCAAAGGCTAAAAAGAGAGGAACTACAAAATAAATGAACATACTAATTACAGGCTCGGAGGGTTTTATTGGCAAAAACCTTGTAGAATGGCTAAAAACCACTCGTCAAAATGATACAATTTTACAATTTAACAAAAGCAATTCGTTACAAGAACTTTGCCAAAATGCCGATTTTGTCTTTCATTTGGCTGGCGTAAACCGTCCAAAAGATGATTCCGAATTTATCACAAGCAACGTACAATTAACCGAACAACTTTTATCTTATTGTAAAAATGGGAAAAATCCGCCGATTTTATTTGCATCTTCTACGCAAGCCGAACTGGATAATCCTTACGGAAAAAGTAAAAAAATGGGCGAAAACTTAATTTTGGATTACTCCCAAAAAACAGGTGCAAAATCATATATTTATAGGTTGTCAGGAATTTTTGGAAAATGGTGTAAACCCAATTATAACAGCGTTGTCGCTACATTTTGTCATAATATCGCTAATAATCTTCCAATAAAAATAAATGACGAAGAAACTATATTGACTTTGCTTTATATAGATGACTGTTGCGAAAATTTTACAAAAATTTTGGATGGCGAAACTGAAAGCGGCTTTTGTTATGTAAACCCTCAATATAACATAACTTTGGGAAATTTAGCAGAACTTTTGTACAGTTTCAACGAAAGCCGCCAAAATCTTGAAACGCCGAATTTAAGCAATAGCTTAATTTACAAGCTGTACAGCACATATTGCAGTTATTTGAACAATTTTAGTTATCCTTTGCAAAATCATTCCGATGAACGCGGTCATTTTAGCGAGTTTATAAAACTAAATAATATGGGACAAGTTTCTGTAAATGTAACAAAACCAGGCTATATAAAAGGCAATCATTGGCATCATTCTAAAATAGAAAAATTTTTGACTGTAAGCGGCTCTGGTGTGATAAATTTTCGCAAGGTTGGCGAGCAAAACATTACGGAATATCCTGTTGACGGCAAAAATTTAACCGTGGTGGACATTCCGCCAGGATATATTCATTCGCTTGTAAACACTGGCGAAGACGATTTGATAACCATAATTTGGGCAAGCGAACAATTTGACAAAGCTAAACCCGACACTTTTTTTGAAAAAGTTTTTACAACCGAAAAGGAGACTTTTTAATGCAACCTTTGATTTCGATAATAATACCCGTTTACAATACCGAAAAATATCTACCAAATTTTGTTAAAAGTGTATTAACGCAACAATTTGACAACTGGGAATTATTGCTAATAAACGATGGCTCAACGGATTCTTGTCCGCAAATTATTGACGATTATGCAATGGCGGATTCTCGTATACGAGCATTTCACAAGCAAAATGGCGGCGTTTATTCTGGCTTTAATTTGGGATTAGAACAATCTCACGGAAAATACATTATGTTTGGCGGCTCTGACGATATATTAGAACCAAATGCTCTCGAAAAAATAGCCGAGCAAGCCGAAGAATACGATTACGATATAATTTTTATCAATATGTCAAGCCATGTTTGCGATAATGACCAAAACATCATACGAGCAAATACTCAAGCAACTGTTATGACATCTCCGTTGAAAATAATTGGAAAATCGGAAATAGAGCAACAATACAGCGAATTTTTACGATTAGGTTTAGTGAGAAATCCAATAAACGTTTATAAATTATCTATAATCAACAAATATCGCTTCCGAGAAGATTTGTATGGTGCGGATTATTTAATGAATTTGCATATAGCAAACGACATAACTTCGGCATCTTGTTATCCTAAAAATTTGTACAATGGCTTAATTTACGAAAATATTGAAGACGAAAATTTTAATGTCAGCAGTAAAAAATATTATCCATACGAACACGATATGTTTAACGAATTTTATACAGGATACAAAAATTTATTTGCTAAATGGAATCTTTTGGACGAATATCGCCTATCGTTGCTTTCTATAATTAGGGTAGATTATTTGGAAAAATTGCAATTAACAAATATATTTGCATTCAACAACAAAAACACGCCAGCCGAAAACATTGACATAATAACCAACTATTACGATGACATAATATTGGAAACGGCAATTATATCGAACCGTTTATCCGAAGTTGACAATGCGATATTTAACACGATAATTTATATAATCCAAAATAACGAAATATCTAGTAATTTTGACAATCCTGTAGTAAAATTATATTTGGCGTTAAGTGATCAAACAATTTCGTTCGACCAACTTAAATTAGAAATAACTAACGCTTTGCTAAACTACAAAAATCCCTACAGAATCGGCTTTGAAACCTACAAAAATTTATCCGCAGAGCATCCACAAATTGTCAACTACGATTTGCTAAATTACCTAGAAACCGAACGCACCGCCCGAAAACTGCTTTACACTTGCAACTTTGAACAGGCTCTCGATACGGTAATTCAATTATTTGAAAGCACAATCTCCACGCCAGAGCAATATGTTATACTTGCCATTTGTGGCTACCATTTAGGCTTAACCGAGGATTCCAAAAATGCCGTTGAAACTGGGCTTGATATTTTTCCCAATTATCCACGATTGGAAGAATTGCGAGATAAACTAAATTTTAATTTGTAAAATATAGACTAGGATAGAATTATAACTAGGAGGGTTTAACAATGTTTGAAAACGCTAGCATTTTAATAACTGGCGGCACAGGCTCTTTTGGGAACGCTGTGCTAAAGTATCTTTTGACCGAAAACATCAAAGAAATACGCATTTTTTCGCGGGACGAATTAAAACAAGACGATATGCGCCGCACTTTTAGAAACAACAAAATAAAATTTTATTTGGGAGATATTCGCAATTATGAAAGTGTTGCGAACGCAATGAAAGGCATTGATTACGTGTTTAACGCCGCCGCATTAAAGCAAGTGCCGTCCTGCGAGTTTTTCCCAATGGAGGCTGTTATGACTAACGTTATCGGCACGGATAACGTTCTGCAAGCCGCAATTTCGGCGAACGTTAAAAAAGTCGTCTGCTTGTCAACCGACAAAGCCGCATATCCCATAAATGCAATGGGAATGAGCAAAGCAATGATGGAGCGTGTGTTTATAGCGAAATCTCGTATTGCGGAAAATACGCTGATTTGCGGCACTCGTTACGGAAATGTAATGTGTTCGCGCGGTTCGGCGATTCCGCTGTTTGTCAACCAAATAAAAGCGGGCAGCCCAATCACAGTAACCGATCCCGCAATGACACGATTTTTAATGAATTTGGATGAAGCCGTTAATTTGGTGTTTTTTGCGTTCCAAAATGCTAAACCTGGCGATTTAATGGTACAAAAAGCTCCAGCTTGCACGGTCGGCGATTTAGTGGAAGCCTTAAAACAGCTGTTTAATGCGGATAATCCAGTGGAATATATCGGCGTTCGGCACGGAGAAAAAAATTGCGAAACGTTGCTTACCAAAGAGGAAAGTCTGCACGCCGAGGATTTAGGCGGATTTTACCGAGTTCCTGCGGATAATCGCACGCTTAATTATGAGCAGTTTATCGAAGACGGCAAAACGGAAGTTTCACAAATTGATGAGTTTAATTCTGATAACACTCGCCGTTTGGACGTTGAGCAAATAATGCAAGCGTTGCTAACCACCCAATTTATCAAGGAGGCATTACAAAAAAATGGTTGAAGATATGCACCGCTGGATTTGCGATAATAGGCGGATTTATCCGCATTATGACGAAGTTTGCGACAAAAACGAAAGGAGTTGCTAAAAATGCAACCTTTAATATCAATAATAATCCCAATATATAATACTGAAAAATATCTTCCAAAATCTGTTGATAGTATTTTAATACAAAAATTTGATAATTGTGAGCTATTGCTGATAACGCTTGCAAAAACTACAAACCCTCCTAAATAATCCCAAATAAAACCCCCTATTACTCAACTACTCAACTCGATACCCTACACTTCTCACGGTTTTGATTATATCTATCGGCAATTTGGCACGTATATTTTTTATGTGTACCTGAATTGTGTTTTCTAATCTATCAAAATCGTAGCCGTATATATGCGATAATATTGTGTCGTGCGACAACGTGCGACCTTTATTTTGCACCAAAAGTGAAAGTATTTCGAACTCTTTTATGGTTAATGGAATCTCTTTGCCCTCGTAAATTACTCGATATTCCTCGGAATACAGGCAAATTCCTTCATAATTAAATTCTTTTGATACCGCTCCGCTACGACGCAAAAGTGCCTCAACTCGTTTTAGCAAAAGTTGTATTTTGAACGGCTTTGTAACGTAATCGTCCGCCTCGTTGTCAAACGATTTTATTTGATTAACATCGTCCGATAACGCCGACAAAATTATCACAGGCGTATTATTAAGATTTCGCAATTCTTTCAAAATTGCGTGTCCGTCTGTTCCTGGTAACATTATATCGATAATTGCTAAATTATATATATTTTCGTGAATTTTCTCCATTGCAATATCGCCGTCTGCGCAAATGTCAACTTTGTAGCCTGCCGCTTCCAAAAAAGTTGCAACCGATTTTAATATATTTTCGTCATCTTCAACTAGCAAAATTTTTATTTCCATTGAAATACCTCCATTTTTTATATTATAGCATTTTTGATTTGGCAATTCAAAATATTTAGGATATGAATTTATTTTTAAGTTGTTCGAGTATAAGTTAAAAAAATCCAAAATTTTTTCAAATTGTTGAGATACAATAGATAGGTAACAAAAAACAAGGCAATCCCAGATCCAAGTGATATAATAAAAATGGCAAATATTACTGGAAAAGGGGAAACCTT
>JGI24700J35501_10930675_pt1 | contig 18373 bp, 10 predicted proteins | sample TergutTh196P1_FD_35501 | JGI IMG/M metagenome (IMG submission 35501)
AAAAAAAAAGGTTAACCTTTATCTTGGCTTCACAACCCACGTGACATCAGTCACATCACATGATATAAAATAACAATAATTATATTTAGGCTGTACATGTGTAACATAAAATTAAATACCGTACTCTTACAACTAGCACACTCCGATACCTTGATATATGTGAAAATCACTTTTTTACCTTTGATTTAATTTTTACAGATTCTCTTCCTGAGACATCTGAATCACTTTACATTGCACTGTTTTGCTATCTGCAGTAGCAGGAACTGTTTCAGTCACAATTTTGGTGAGGGATGATATGTTTGGTGGGCATGCAGTGGCCATCTTTCTTTGCCTGGTACCAATCACAGCAGCTTTGGTAGGAACTTGACTTTTAGCATCTTTACACTCAGGACCAGATCTTGTCATCGAATCTGTCATAGGAATAATTCTTGTCTCTGGAAAATTAACTGTAAATGTGGAAGATTGCATCTCTGGAAACATTTCAAAACTTGAAGTCAGGTCTTCATTGAAAACTGTATGTAATATCTGCTTATTTTGTGATAGTCTAGCAGTGCTACCAAGTGAAGATGAGGCTCCTGTGTGACTGTTTGTGTTGACTGATGTGGCTCCAGCATAGGCAGTTGCTGGCTGACTATGGGAAGGCATCAAAGAATGTGTGTGATGTGGGACAGACTGTTCTGGTAAATTCAACACTGCTTTCACACCAGAAATAGCACTCTCTGTAGACTGGCTACCTGTTCCTGGTTTACAACTACTTGTGGACAATGATACAGAACCGTCCTTTAATACTGATTCACTGCGTGGGCTGCTGATTGAAGTTGTGCTCAGACTATTTGAACTTGTTGATGCTGACTGAGACATAAAATTTGCTGTATTCCTTAGAGTTTGTGTAACCAATCCACCTTCATGTGGCTTATTTTTGGTTTCCGGCACTTTCTGACCACTCCTCTTGATTACAGAATGAAACATTGCACCTGAAACTGAAGGGGCAGCATGTGCAACACTGCCACTAGAACTCTGGGAAACAGTACAGCTCTTCTGAGTTGACAGATTGAGGTTTCCTGATTCCTGACATTCACTAACAGTGACTAGTATATCATAGCTGCCAACTTTCTTGGCAATATTTGGTAAATCACAATTTTCCGCTCCTGTTTCTTCTTGTATCTTAGATGTGAGAGCAAATGATTGCTCAGAGTTTCTCTTTTCATGTTCATCAACGTTACAAGAACAAACCAATTCTTCACCATCACCCTGCACTCTTTTTTCAGTCATTACCACAGAAGATGTAATATTCCCACCAGAACTAAGTACATGTGGCTTAGTATTCTGTATGGAATTAGATAAACTTGGATTCTTAAAATCAGTAGTAGACTGTGTAGCAGAGCATACCAGTAATGAATTGTTATGACTGCCATCAACAGCTTGAGCTACTGAGTTCAAGACTTCATTTGTAGCACTCTCAACTACAAGATTTGAAACACCAGCCAACCTTTTAGAAGTATTTCCTACGGGAAAATGACCTAAAACAAGATTAGTCTTACTGGTATCTGCTACAGACAGAGTGTCTAAACAGGAAACTGGGGCCACAGGTTCTTCTGTTACAACTTCTAAAGGGGGGGATTTAACTGGATACACACCTTGCGGCACAGTAGCTTTGGAAGGAGGAACTGTATCCAAAGAGACAGTCTTTGCATTCACACCAAACCTTGTGTTTTCAGATACGGGTGGTTTCTCTTCAGCAGTAATAAAGCACTCCTGACATGGATTTGTAACACCAATGACTTCTGATGGGATCCCAGTGGGGTTCACAGGTTGCTCAATAGATGTCACATTGCCATGCCGTTGTGCCAAATCATTCACTGTCAGTACGTCTGTAGTATCTTGACTGTTGGACACATTTGGCAAGTTTGGTGATGTTGACAGAGAGGCAGGACTGTGGCCAGTGCTTTGTGGAGAAGCTACGGCAGTAGTACTAGTGCTCTCTGCTACAGGCTGCTGAATCTGCAGGATGACTGCTGGCTCTTCATAGAGCTGCAAAATAACAGGAGAATCAGGTGATCACCACTGTATGATAAGAACCCACGACTGACAATACCATCAGACTGATTCTAAGACTGCCTGAACATTTTAAACACTGCACTGTACACTAAATCAACTACATTATTGCCTCCTCATGAACACATATTTCTAGATGTCTGAAGAAATATGCCACCTAGCAACATGATTTCCAAACATAATGAAGTCACAGCTCTCCCACAACATTTACAAACTGGGGGTAAACTGTTCACTCCTAATGACAATTATTTATTACCTGAAACTTACAACTGCCCTGAAAACTGATCTTATAGACTTGTACTATCACATTCATAACCCATGGACCTCAATGGACAACAAATTACCAGCTTTGTACAAGTTTCCTCTGTGTCTTGTGGCATGAAGTTATGATGACTGCCATTTCTGCCAGCCACATTCTGTGTTGCTGGAAATACTAAGTACAAGTTTTAACAGCTTCTGTGACTGAGATGTCAATCCATTACTTTCAGACATGGCAATAGTGTTTGCTGTTCATTTTGTGACTCATGCGATATATGAACACAGCATCCTACCCTTAACATGAACACTAAAATGTGGCCATGTTTCTGAATTTACAATTAATGATGTTGAAAATCACCAGTTTCAGCCTTTGTGTGTGAGTAAAAAATAAACAACACTACATTAACTCACTGAACTTGGATGATCAGCTACATTCGCACCTACTACAATAGCCCTAAAACTGGTTGTTGATCTCTGATCACTCTACATATTCTTGCATGTAATTGCTTTATTTTACTGACTCTGTCAGAGATGTCATTTGGTTAACCTTTATCAACAGGAGAAACATGTATACATGCAATCTTCCCACTTCTACATGAAGAACCTTGAATCATATCATGTGATGTGAATTTTTATAAAGCAGTAATTTTTTGTAGGCCACTACATCACAATGGTACCTAACATGAGCATATAATAAGTAAGTTAGTGTTTTGGGGAGTAATTTTGAAGATTTGGAAGGAAGTGGAACATCAGGCAATACAGAGAGAAGTGGGGAAGAAGAGAGTTTCAGAGAGCACTGCAGTGACATGACAGGATGAGAAGTTGACCTTGACATGAAGAGCAATGAGAAGACTGGGCCTTCCAAATGGAGACGAATTATGAAGAAACAAGTTGACTGGTAATACACAATGAGTGAAAACATCCCTGTCATTCATCCATTCAATGAATATAGTGGAGTTTCGTAAGATCTTGCAAATGAATATGAGTCTCATTCTCACTGTGCTTTCAGATTTCACGCATCCAGTGTCTGCAGTGATAACAAGAGAAACTGAGCCTGTAACTCAGAAACAATCTTGAGGTTCTGAATGGAAAGGCGGAAAAATGATAATAAATTAACTAATGTAACCAGAGACAAAATAAAGGCATACTGAGTCTTATGTATCCTGTACCAAGTCTCAAAATCTGACGTCCAACAGTATTAGAACAAATAATGGTGACTGGCATGATCCATGATGGTGGGACAATGAGACAGAAAGTTACCTACTCTCTTCCGAACTTCTCCATTCACAATGTTACGGGAGGAGTTGTATGTAAATGACAGACTGCAAGACAATAGGCTCATAGCAACTCACCTATTTAATAAATTTTCAGACTTGTATTTCCTATCTCAAGGCATTACTTTTGATAGGACTCTTTATGAAATCTACATGAACATAAGCACACACAGTGCAACAATTCAAATGTACGGAATTTAGCATCAACATTAAAAAATCTGTGACGCAGACAATGGTCATCAACATTCATTCAGATTTTATATTGAGGAGAAAAGAATAGCAAACACAACCATTGTTTTGATAATGTTTAAGTCACCGTTCCACAAGCAACATACACTGTTCATTGACAACTGATACAATTCACCAGGGATCTGCAGAATATTTGTGACCAGAGGAATGAATGTGTGGGGGTTGACTGTTTTCTGCTTAAAAATTCAAAGGAGGTGACCATGAGATCTGATATGCAAACAACATCCTCTGTCTGAAATGGAAGGGTAATAAGGACATCCACCCTTTCTCTACCAAAAACAGGAGAAACAGCCAAGTACCCACACTGGGAGGGTCTCAGAGACAGCATAGGTGTTTTGGAAAAGAGGAAATATTGCCCAAAATCAGCACATATAGCCTAGACATTACATTATCCCCGCTCCCATACATCAAATGTTATGTTTAAGTAAATAAACTTCACGGTTAAACACAAATGTAATTTAGACCTGACATTTCAAAGTTCCAGGCCAGATTCTTAAGTTTAGTTAGCAGTGTCAGGAACTGGCACAAAGTTGTCACATAACCTTTAACAGCAGAACAGTGATTCTGGACCACATTTTAACTGCCTACTGCCTTAATTTTGAAGTTAGTCACTTAATTCTTTGGTTCCAGTGATCAGCACGAAACACTGATTGAACACTGAAAACTACAACCATAGCACACAAAACAGAAGTGACAAGATGCATAAAAAGAATTCCACAGAGCATTCTTCAAAAGATTATAGGGTTCAAATACTCAAATAAAAAAGTTCATGTGTTCATAGATAGGGTTCAGTGTCACCACAAGAAGGTACATCCCCAAGCTGCAGATACAGGAGATTGCACCAAGATAAGAGGGACACCTACAACATATTTAATCAGCATGGCAGACAGCCTTCAAGGGTGGTCCTCCAGCTTGGGAGTTTGGGCAGGTTATGGTATGTCTACATCATGAAACGTGGCAAGTTGTGGAACTTCGATAAGTATGAATATGCATTAAAAATAATGGAAATTAACAGTGCTTGAAATGCAGTACTCACAGCATCAAACTGCAGATCCAAGAATAGCTCTTGGAGAAATCTCCTTGCTGATAGTCTATAAGTAGCTGAGCCCATTCGATGGGAAACTTCAGAATAAAGGCAAATGTCTTGGAACACTATTGGATACTGCTGCTTCAGTCTGGTAGAAAACAGACAATAAAAGTGAAAGAAAACAGACTTCACTAACAAACAGGAACTACTCTCCTCCTCTTTCCATGCAGCTTCAGAAAGTGTTCCAAAGAGAAAAAGTCATTTTCAGAATGACTACCAAATATACTGGAAGCTGCTGTACATTTGCCATATTGTGTCATTTACTGATCTATGAAAAGATTTTATTCTCTCCTGTAATTATGTGCCTCAATATGTTAAAACATCTGCCCTGAGACTTGTAATGTGTATTCCAATTTAGGGTCCATGTGCTCATTGATTCAGAAACAATCATCATCATGATGTTTATTTACAGCAGATCCTAACCTACTGTTTTGTATAAAGCTAGTATGACACCTCCTTGGCCTGTTTATACTTAATACTCACTGAAGAAGTGTCTGCTTTGACAGTTTGATCCACACAGGATTGCTCATACGCATCACATGCTTCAGAATCTCACGGCGGATTAAAGCTTTACTGGGTGTTCCTGCATCTTCAGGCACACGCTGTTGGCACGGGCCTGACAACAGAAAATGTTGGTTCTTTCACATTCTGTAAATCTCATTCCTTTTTTATTTAAAGAACCCAATAATTAAACGAGGTGGAAAAAACTGTGAAGCTCCTCATTATGCAATGTTCTCCATTCCTCACTTCCTCTCTTCAGATCAAATATTCTCTTCAATAACTTGCCCTGTGGCAGGCAATTTCTTTTGTCCTGCCAGTCTAACAGAACAAGTTCACATGAAAAGCAAGTTAACTGGTAAAACGGTACTGTCACTTATTTTAATATTTTGGGGCAGACAGTTCAATTTTACATCATAATGCTGCCCAATGTCTTACCTCTGTTCAGCTCCAGTGTACCAATCTGTAGGTCAGTAACAGTAAGACCAGAAATTACACTGACAAATTTACTGGAAGAAAATTAATTTCCTCAGATCCTAATATGCTTGTCTTCACAAACACATGTAGCAGTTTCTATGGGCAAATCACCGAACCACAATTATCATGAAGGCTTCAGAGATCACAGCAACTGCCTAATGGTAGCCATCTCTGAACAGAAAGTCTAGGTACATTTAGACAGCTATTCATTGCTCTATATAAAGCCTTCAATCAGTACATCCACGGACCATGTAACAAATCCTAACTCAAAATAATGCAATAATAAATTACAGCCTCAAAACATACAGCAGTGTGAGCTACATTTGCAGTCATCAGTGATATAAGAAACTTATGACACCTTTACACTCTAGTAATGAAAAATATAATCGCATACCAATATCCAAACTAGTACTGTTGCCACTTTCCATGCTGCCACCTGGTGTGAGTCCCAGCACACAACTGCTAGCACTGTGAGACTTACGTCGCCTTGGAAACAGTACTGGTGACTCCCCACCACCATAACTGCTTTCAGTATCTGTGAAGAAAAGGAACCATTTCTTCATAAAAACAGACATTCAACTTATCTGTGTATGTGTGTGTGTGTGTGTGTGTGTGTTTGAGTGTGTGTTTTGGAACTTAAGTTCAATTATGTAAAAGAAACAGATCACATTCACAAAATATATACCTATGCCAATACACAAATCACATCTGTTACACTGAAATTACACAGTGAAACTCAGTAAAATTCTTTCTCAGACATTTTTCGAGACACACAACAAATCAGGCCTAGGCAGGAAAATGTCTTGCAAGTGTAAGTCTGAAAGCATTGTTTTCTTAATTCTGTATCAGAACAGACATTTTCCAGAATCATTATTCCACATAAATTCTGCATTCAATTATTCATTTTCTTCATCAAACCACACTTTCAAGGCATACCTCCTTCAGTGATTTTGACACATGCTTGAACAAAATACAGGTATAAGCCTTCTCGAACTTTCAGAGTGAAATTAGTTGTCAGATGATGCTACAGCATTCAGCTTTGCTGCATGTAAAGAAGTACAACCTGTTCACTGAAAGGCACAATCTGCAATGACAGAACTTGTACTATGGGACAAAATGCCAATATCTGCTGAGTACTGCTGAAACTTGGCTGTCCCAGTCAGTCAAAATGTTAAGTTCCTGTTGCAATAAATATGCCTTTTGAAACATCTGGATGGTGTAACCATTACAATCAACAGCTTGCCACAAAGTATATAATAGTCATACTTAATACGGAGAGATAAGAAATGTTAACAAGTGATAACTGCTACCACTCCATGTGCACACGCACAAAACTACTGTAAACGCTCAGTAATACAATAGAATTCCTTTAATCTGGCACTCCTGACAGTCTGGCACCTTAGGGAAGTTGACCCAAGACTGCCAGTTCCGCCATCCATAACTTCTGGTGCACATACTGATTCTGTGACTCCATTTTGGGTTTTCTGGACTTTATTGCGTCTATCCAGCCATTATAGCAACTTCAAAAGATCGAACAGATGAGTATAAAAGGTATTGCTGGAAAGAGGAAGCACATAATGTTAATGACTACTCAGAAACTTGGACATAATTAGCAGGTTTGAAAGTGCCGAAAGCCAACGAGAAGTTACGGCTTCATACAACAATGGATCATCAACTATCTAAGATATGAAGAAATGGGAGGACCAATGATCATTTATGGCATCACGTGAAAGTATAAAGGGCCTTTCCAAGTGACAGATGTTGAAATAGCCTATATTAGAGCACTTGGACAAGACGTCGTACAGGTGTGTTTATAGCAGTGAATTTTGAAAGAAACCCAGTGACTGGGCATATGATAATGCAAAAAGCTAAGTCTTTTAGTCTTTTTATGATGGAGTGAAAAATAATTTGTAAGTGCATATTCTCTGACACCTGTTGGGTCCCATGGGTGCCAGATTGAAGGGATTCTATTGTCTTTCCAAACTCTATCCAACATATTGTGTATCTGTCCATCTCTCACAGCTGTTGTTGATATCATGTATATTTCAACTTCTAAGTCACACAGATCTTCTCTTGTTTAAGAGTCTAATCCACCACTGCTGGAATGCCTGCTTGCATTTATAGAGCAATGTTCAGGCAGACACTTTATGTTTCATAAGCAATGACAGCTCTCTGAACAGTTATGAGTAAATTCATGTTCTGTCAGACAGAACAAGTAATATCAGTTGCCTAACCTGAAGGCACAGAACAGATATGGCAGGCAATACAAGGCTGAAATATGAGACTTAAAACTCTAAACTGATGCATCATGCTATTTCAACACTTTGCTGACCAGATGGCCCTTTAATTAAATATTTCCAGTTCCTGAACATTTTAAATGCTTTGAATGTTCAACCCCATAACATAATCTTACTTAGAGTTTGACACTGTAAATTATGCTCCTGAGCCCAAGACTGCAGAAACTGCATGTAGACAGTCTAGTAGTTCTTCACTGAATGGTATTTCTCAAATCAAGACCCTTTGTGAGAGGAACAATGCAGAATTTACAAATGAATCTAGATTCACTTTGCTTCTCATGTGCAGTACACACTTTACACTGTCTTGCAGGATATTTCTTTTTTCCCTCCCCACCACCAACAATTTTTTGCAGTTCGTATATTCTGAAATCCCTGGACAGTCTGTCTGGCAGGTCCTGATTAGGCCCCCTTGGTGCTGTTTGCTTCTCTGGCAAATGAAGGTCATCAGAACTTGACTCACTTCAATTCTGGACTTCAAATATCCAGTACCTTCCTACCTCAAGCAGTAAGTTCTTGTACTTTAATTTTTTTTAATGTTTAGTGTCCTGCACACAAGAAATTCATTGAAGACTGCACACTGTAGCTGATAAAATACCACCTTTTTTGATGATTTTACAGATTTCCTAAGAACTGAGTAATAACTGAGGTACTGGTCTGCTCTGTCTATGCTCTTCAAGAATTTATTGTACTGAACAACGTAAGGCTTCCATATTTCCTTGTTTGTTTTTCTGTCTCTCCTTCCTGTGTTCACAACTGTTGCATCATGAATCATACTTATCATTCACACAAGTCTTTTGTCATTCCACACTTTCACCACTACATCACCTTTCCTCTGCAATGCTGACTGCCCTTTCTTCAAGCACTTGTCTTCCTGTTCTAGGTCATGTGGAATGCCCTGGTTAGCCCTCATTGTGCTGCAGACTCTCACGTTTCGGTCTAGTAATGCTTGAGCTAATCTCACACTGTTATATGCCTCACACACCATTCTCACCAGCACTCCACATTTTGTTATTTTCCCTGGATTGTAAGTCCTAAATGTCAGGCGACCCTGCCATGGGATCATGGCTTCATCAAGTGACAGTTCAAGTTTTGACCTAAATTTCAGTACAAAATATTCATACAAGGGCAAAATTTTGAACAGCCGCCCTGAATTCCGTGTTTGTTGTCACTAAAATGCCAGGCCTGCCAAATGGATTCAAAATGGTTTCTACTCATAGTGTGAGGAAAAAGGGGTGTGGAAATTGTGAGTTCAGAGGACCAGTGGTCTCTTATATTTTCCTTTCTGATCTGCCCCTTCAAAAGTACTAGTCCCAAAAACTTTCTCACTTCTTCAGGTGTGATATTTGACAACCTCAGTGTTTTAGATAAGACTTTCCATTCTTCTGCATTTGGACTATGGTAAAGGTTACACTGTTCAGTAAGTAACTGTACAAGATCGTCACCAATGATTGAACTTACGATTTCAACAACAGACTTAGGGTTATCAATTACTATATGCAGACCTCTGGTTCCAAGGAAAGGTTCATTGCTTGGTTTTTTATCAGCTGTACACCACATGTCACTTGTTTTATCATCAGAGCTCTCCAGTTCACTACTTTCTTCCTCTTCCGTACTTGTTTCACTGTCACTAGTAACAACTATGGCAGAAGATGGCAACTGTTTATGTGAACTAGTTGTGGGGACATCACTGTCACTGTCCAAAATTTCATTGTCACTATTATCAGAGACATCAGAACGTGTAGCCACATATAACACACACAAAATATCATCCTCTTTCAGAACACTCCTATGCAAAGCCATGATTGCAACTGAAGGAAGTTATGAAAACAAAAGACAGGATATCTGAATGAGTCGTCTCTTTGTTGCAGGCAAATGGTTCTAACAACAGGGGGTCAGGAGCAGTCTGTTTTTTTGTAACTTGGGACCCAAACATCCTGCATCAAGCTGTCAATAACCTTGAAGTGATCAGTGAGCCAGACCAGCTGACAAACACATGTGCAGGACGTAGTGTATGAAAATGTTGAAAATCATGACCAGTCAACAATGCACGGAATACCAATCACGTCTTTATGTGTGACCTGACGACAACGTGTTAGCATAACTGATGCCTGGTATTTAAAAGCCAGTTTCAGTTGGGTCATCAAGCCACAGTTAAACAGACATCAAAACGGGCATTTCTGACAGTGTGTCACAGATACATACATACTTAATATGCTCCGAGGTACATGTTTATTCCGTGATAATGCCTGCCATACAATAAACAATATATTTTGATGACTTGGCTATGTGTCAAGACATTTATCACACTGTGACAACACTGACTGCAGCTGACATCCAGACTGAAAGTGTTAATTACCTGTTCTGTTACGATGGTATGAGCTGGCCGAAATCTTTCTATCTCTCAACCTGCAACAAGCCAAGCAGTTGGTTGAACTGTGGCGGTAATCTGATGCTGCAGCACCACTATGATGAGTTTTCATCTGACTCTCAAGGTCCTCAGAATCTGAGCTAAAGCTCGTATCTGTATCTTCTTCCCCTGAAACATGCCAACACATTAAATGAGTTCCAACAATAATGAAATGGGTATCTATATCTTCTTCCGCTACAACATGTCTACACCGTAACAGAGTCTTTAACAGCTCTAATGCAGGTTCTCCAGATGCTATGGAGTATACATCACTTACATTTACTCACAGGAAAGAAAAATCAGATGCACACACTATCTCTGAGCTTTAATTTTCACCCTTAAACTTTAGTTCAAAATTACTACCTGACTTGGTTAACCACTTAAAGCCACGCGGCACTACCTGCTGTGATAATAAGAAACACTGCAGTCTGCCCACACTGTGTATTTATGTTCTGTGTGATTTTCACAATTAATAATGATTATTTCTCTAAACAGCATTAACTGGTTGATCTTGCCAAAAGATATGGACTGCGCTCTCTGTTAGGCAGGAACTATATCTTTTTCCACCCCCTCCTCCTACCAAGTGGCACAAACATCAATTAAACTCGGTGTTTAACACGTTTCTTCTAATGTCAATTGACTTTTGTGCCAATCTGTACAATTTAGATGAGCACAAATATTCTAAACATTACCATTATATTATAAAAATGTTCTCATGTTTTTAATTTTTATTTCTATAATACTTAAACAAAATATTTCCAAATCAACATACTCACTCGCCTTCGCAACTTGCGTAACACTCCACTCATTTCATTAGCAGTCTGAATGAAACTGCAATTTAACCTTTCTCCATTAAAGGTTCCCACTCGTTAAAACATTCAGCTTTGATGACTGCAAGTCAATTTTCTCAATGCTATATTTCTTATGTTTCATATGTCCCTCCATTTAGTGCTCTTTTATGGGGCACACAGCGGCACCCTGATCTAAAAGACCCCTCTCTAATGGATATAACTTTGTAACAGAACTCAGTAGCACTATCAAGTTTAATCATATCTCTTTTGGGCAGCTAGTAGGCAGCAGTCAAATATAAGGCTTACGTGAATTCTTCCTAAAACATCCTCTTATTATCTGTCCTTTCATATATCACTTACGCGACAATAACAGTCTCTAATACCTATGAGAATTACCCTGCAGTGTCACCCTTGGAATAATTACCACCACTGAAACCTCTCATAAAACAGTAATGAATAATAGAATTTCACTGAATCAGTAAGTCTTCCATGTGACATTGCACAGGAGAGAAAAGTCACGTGCAACAAACCCAGCACAAGCAACTGATTGATTCCTGCAATATGCTGTGTCTTCTCAACTGCACAGAGTATACAGCAGTGGATGGTAGGATATCTGTACCTGGTGATTTGGAAGGTTAATGCTTGTGGCCTACCGTAAGATACTACACAATGATGTGCCTGGATGAAGTGACAAAAAACCATAAAAAGAACTTCAGATAACCTTGAGACTAAACATTCCACATGGCTTCTATAGCCTATGAAGAGTTAAGTTTATAAACATACAATCTGCATATTTGGTATCACAAGAAACTGTCAACCAGGGTTACAACCCAGGATATACTCAATATGAAACAGAAATGTTGCTCACTCAGCTATAACATCCAACATATACAGCAATCAACTGAATTGGCAGCTAGTCACTAGAGGCACACCACTAATGTTCTAAAAGTGCATACAAACAAACCTGCTTCCTGCAAATCTTTCATTTCTCCAAGTGATGTAGATCTTTGTCTTTCAGAGTTTCCTCTCTGACAGTCTCTCTCTTTCACATCTGCATCTCTTGTTGCTGGCTCATCTCGTGGGTACAAGGAATCCAAATCTAGCGGCAGACAGATCCCCATGTAACACTGCTGTGTGGAACTTCCTTCACTTACAAGTCCTGGAATAAAATGTGGTGTGTATATACACGTGTAACAAATTGAAAGCAAATGAAAAATATACACTGACAGCATCAATACTTACATACCACATGTGTTCATTACAGAGCAATAATATGAAATGAAGCTCATTTTTATGTACTTTACATATATATGTGTTATACATAACATGTACAAAACTAAGAGCTTACAAGAAACAAACAAACAGCAGATACTGTACACGTAAACACCACAAATGTTCAGCACACAGAATAAAACCAAAATAAAACCTATTTATATATAATTTACACACACAAGGCATTCAGCATGTCACTGTATTTTCATAGTGAACATTCACTCCATCACATTTCAAATTATTCCATACTCCTTCCACAAAGACAGTCTATACTGTCAAACACATGTGATGGGATACTTATGCAGCTGACCATTTTACTGTGTCCCTAAGTGCAGCAGCTGGCAGGTTTTTGGTGATAAAGCTGTCATGCTCCGGGACATGATAAAAAGGGCACCTGTTATGTAACTTCTGGGTGATAAGCACAGGCAGACCACAGTAACTGCCACTGAATACTAAAGTCTCAGCTACAGATGTCATTAAATATTTTAAATAAATAATACATGGAAGTTACTATATTATCAAACATTTGTTACACTATATGCATGGCACACCTTCAGAACCCAATAACTGCTCTGCTAGCCATGAATTTCCCCCTCTATAAACTGAATACTTATACGTAAAACTGCAAAATAAGGGCAGTTACTAATGTTTTCCAGCTACAAACTGACTCACCTGAATGTCTGGCTGCAGCAAGGTTGGATCTACTGCCAATGTATGTTCGAGCAGCCAAAGAAATGGAACTCAATCCACTTAATAACTGTGGAGGAAGGCTTGCTTCAAACTCACACATGCTAAGAGAAATTAAAATTAATTAATTTATCTGATAAATGTGACTGTAGTCAGGTTGTCTTGTTAGAAATACAATGAAATCAACTCCTGCAATAAAACATCCCTAAGTGCCCTACCAGACAGGCAAATGAACACAACCTCAATGCTGTGGAGCACACTCACAACCATAAGAAGCAAGACAACTAAGAGGTGGTATGCACAATTTACAAGGATGTATTTACAAAAGTTGTTGGTCAGAAAACACCTCCTTGGATTCTTTAATTCTGCTCAAATAAGAACAGTTCAAATTTAAGTGTACTGCTATCCCACTACTTTCCCACACAATATGCACCACAACTAAGGCATTCATCATACTGTGGGACAAGCTTTTCTGTTCCCTGTTGAACAAAGGTCATGTCCTGTGTTAACACATGTCCTGTCTGTTCTTGCTCCTTGGTTATCTCTAAATTTGTGGCTGCCAAGAATTTGCTTCAGCACTGGACAGAGATCATAAACACTTGGCAAGGAATTCCCATGATATAATCACGATCAGCATTGCCCCTTCAGTTATGAAATTATACGCCATGTAGAATTATTTTCTGAACAATCCTCAAATACGGAGTCAATTTAAGAGACCAATTTGCATCAAGTCCTCTTCAAAGTACATAAAAATCACACAAATCAGTTAAACACAAAACTAAAATGACGTGTGAAACTCGGAGGGGTCAATATATGTGGTACAAAATTATAAAATTATATAGTCACACACAACTCTCAATTTATTAGAAGTATTAGTTGTATTTCTACCTACATGTTTCGGCTTGTATACACAGCCATCTTCAGGCTAGTCTTCAAAGTGGTTTCTACATACAAACCACTCCAAAGACTAGCCTGAAGATAATGATCATACAAAACACAATTGGGATGCCTCGCTTGAAAAAATGGAAAACTCTGAGGGGTCTAAACATACCCTCCACAGAAGCCAAGATTCCAGATTGAAGCATCCTGCATGCATGAGCAGGAGAAGAGTAAACTCTGCCACACACCCACCCAAATGAAGTAGGTTTTCATAAAGATAAAGGTATGGTGAAGGCCACACCCTGGGTGCTTTACCCCTGGGAAAAAGACCCATTACTCATTGTACAGGAGGCTGGCTGAGCCCCAAGGCCGGTCTGAACAGGTGCAAAAATCTCACCCACACAGGGATTCAATTCCCAGACCAACCAGCCCATAGCAAGTCACTATACTGACTACATTATCCCAGCCCACAAGTAGTCTCCATGCCTATTAAAATATGGTGGAAAGAAGTTTTTTAATCTTCAACAGACTGTCAATGGGCTACCATAAAACTACAGTAACATCAAAAAAAAAAATCTATGTTATATACAGTTGTTGAAGCAAAATGAGGCAGGGCACGATCCTAAGTGTTACTACCAGTCTTCTCTTCTTACAACCAATCATTCTAACAGTATCCTCCCTTTCCCTTCTGAATATTCAAAGTGAGGGCTTTCTATGAGGCTTTCTCCCCATAAGAAAAATGGTATGTCCACCAACATGTTACATTAACAGTGTCCCTTTATTACAAATATTATTACTCACCCTGGATGTGAAAACTGCCTGTCAAGACTGCGCACTTTTAAAGCTCGGCTCACAGACGATGAGTGACTAGAAGGTGGGATGTGACCAAGTTCATCAAACACAAGTAATTCCACGGCAGCTAGAGAGACTGTGTCAGAATACAAAGGTCGACGATACCGATGCAAACAGCGTAACGTTGCATAGCCAAGTATGTCCTGCTGGCTTAGACGACAGCTAGACATATCAGGAGAAGTGAGGCTTGATGATACACTGCCTGGAATATACAGTTCAGATGTTGATTAAACACAAGTAATTAAAATCCCCAGATCAAAAATGAGTACTTGGCTATACAGGCAAATTAAGTTCTAACCTTCTCTGTAACTGAGATTTTCTCAATGTTGATTCAGAAAACAGATGCAACTCTTACACAGATCAAAAGGTCATTAAAAAATTCCTACACAGATCAAAAGATCACTAAAAAAACCTTCACTTTCAAAGGGCATCACACAGAAATGTGGACAAAAATCCATTCTCCAGATAAGACAAGGTATATGAGTAGTTATGCATCCCTTGTCCAAAGGATAAAACACTACTGTTACTACAGAAACATACTGCAAAATATAATGATACACCAAAACCCTTACTTCATGTTCATGCTTTTTGAATTTCACGAAATTTAACAAACTTTCTTTAAAGTTCCAGCAAAATACTCATACAACATTCCTTAAATTTCAACAGATTTTACATTTCTGAACTTCACATTTTCCTCAATTTACACTCTATTAGCCTAACCCTGACTACAAAAATTTACCTAATTCTACATTTCATAGTTCCAATCTCCAAATTTTTATTCCAGTCAAGAGGCTCTGCTAGATGTTAGATTAATACAAGAAACAGAATCCTACATGCAGTACTTCTGCTTTCAAGTAAAAATGGCATCTGGCAATCTGTGCTGGTATTACCCAAAACAAAAAAAAAGTGTAAACTGGTCCCCATGAACTAAATGCTCAAACAGTTAATACGCCTTCTGTACTGAAGGCAATAAGCTTGGTGTGGCGGACATCTGATGTCAATCCAACAACAACAATCAACTGCAACTGATCGTATACTTCTCTCAGCTAGCATTGTGATCTGCGTTTTGCACATTGGTCACAGGCACAAAAAACACAATCCCTGTCACAGAACCAATTATGTTGTGGACTAGGCTTACTTTCACAGCAAAGGGTAAAACACAGATGAAGAAAAGTGAATATCACACACAGCAGGTGATAAGATGGATACATTATTGGAAGCTAATGCACGTTAGAACATGTGCTGACGTTGCATCACACTTAAGCCTTTCAGTGTCCACATTCAACACAACTGTGATAAACCATGAAGTAAATGAAATAAGTTACATCCGGTGCAGTCCATACTCAAAGCAGCAGAAATCAGTAGAGCATTTGCTGCTGAAGGAACTGGAACATGCTGCTGCTGCACAGTTCAAGCAAGAAACTGTAAGCAACGTTCTTGCACACTGCACTACCACCCAGCAAAGCTCATACACCTTGCAGCTTGTTTGGGTGTTGACAACTTCATGGGTTTCAACAAATGGGAAAGTAGATTTAAGGGAAGATAGACCACTGTTTACTTGAACTCTTGGCATGTGACAGCAAGAGTGGTAATTCTGAAACAGTGGATGACTGGAAAAATGGCTGTATGTTGTAACAAATTAAAGAACATGACCTCTGTGACACACAAAAAGCTGATGAAACAAGTCTATTTTGCAGTAAAGCCTGTTACGAGTCTTAAAAGTCTTACCTTTTATGGAGATTCCTGCCCATTGGTGTGAAAAACTGGCTACAACATTTCTTGCATGCAATGCTGATGGCAGTGATAAACTATCACAACATGCAAATATAAAATTCCACTTTTCTTTATGAATGTTACAATGCTGCCTACAAAATATGACGCCAATACACATTCTGGAATTATCGACATGATGCCTCAGCATTACCTTACACACTCGCACTGACTAGGTAAGATTTTTCAGTTGTTAATAATTGAAAAATCCTGCCCAACTTGGAATCATTCATGCATTCTAAGTGCTATTATAGAAATCAGTTCATTCAAAGACTGACACCACGATAGGTGGCAGACCGCACCACGATGCTCCACCTGTGGAGCTGGCTGTACTGTCTGCTATACACTTCACAGCAAAAACCTGAAGGTTGACACCTCTACTGTCACCAAGTGTCTTGTGAAGTGTGGTTGATCATCTTGGCAGCAATGGTGATGATCCATTGAAACTTAATGAAGATAAATAATCTTGATCTACAGTGTTCCATGAACCAACAATTTGTATAAAATGAAAATTATCACAATTTGAATGTGAGTTTCAAAATCCACAGATTTAGTCCAAAATTCAGTGTATCATTCTGAATATAATATGGGGTATCAATAAGTGTCATGTAAACAGTTACACAGCTGTTAAGGCACCACACATTGAAGAACATAACCTTCAGCAACTGCTCCAAGTCAATGATGTTACAAGTGAACTGTCCCCTTACTGCACGCAATATGTCATAATTTCCTTTACCATGACTACCCATGCTCTGTACATTGTTAAGCTCATGGCAGAACCACAGATTATGATATAAGAAACTAAAGTGATATATCTGTATGTAACATGAAATTTCGTACCATGGATGGATGATAATTTCCTGTACACAACTTGGTTTCCACTAGCCTGATCAGTTACAGTCCCTGATCTAAGGGTGTTGAGAGAATTTGAACTTGGAATTGGGCTCAACGTCTGTTCATGAGGACATCCATGCTTGCCTGTGGGTCCAAGCCCAGAGTCACATGAACTCACACCACTGGAATCTGTACAGCTATTGCAGTGGCTCTTGCTTTCATGTTCACCTCTCCTAGAGTCTTCCTTAGTTCTATAAATGAGAAGAGAGGTTCTTGGATCAAATGTGTGTTTATATATACTTGTATTCTGAGAAATAAACCCTATATAATAGGCAATGATAAAAATGAGGGTACAGACCCCTGGGAAGTCAGCTACTGCATGACTATGTGTTGCATACATAAAACAGAATACAATTCAGATTTATACTTCAAGCTTTTGGTGGCGCGCGGTGGCATAGTGGTTAAGGCACTAAACTACAAACCGGCAGGTCGCAGGTTCGATTCCCGATGGTGTCATTGGAATTTTTCAGTGACATAATCCTTCCGGTTGCACTATGGCCCTGGGGTCGATTCAGCCTCTAACAGAAACGAGTACCAGGTGTATTTCCTGGGGGTAAAGGCGGCCAGTGCGTAAGGCTGACAACCTTACCACCATCCTGTGCCATTGTCATGAAATCTGGGAACCT
>JGI24700J35501_10930674_pt1 | contig 18363 bp, 17 predicted proteins | sample TergutTh196P1_FD_35501 | JGI IMG/M metagenome (IMG submission 35501)
AATAACCAAGAAATAATGTTTTTTTTTTTTTTTTCTGTGATGGGTATGGTTTACATCCAGTGGGACTGTGGACAGCCATTAGAAATTGGTGTTCCAGAAGTCTCCATCACTGAAAGTTAGAGTTTATATGAACAATCCACATTCCTTGCAAGAACAGAAAGATACTGTTCCAAGAGAAGTTGCTAATATTCCTAGACAAGCACTCCATCCTATGTTGAGAAATTTTCAGAAGGTGCTGGGCGTGCTTAAAAGCTGGAGGTTGGTACTTTTCGATGAAATATGGTATGCTGAGCTGCAGGGGGAGCAGCAGACATGGAATTTTGTATGAAAAAGCCATCTTTGACAGCTGTTATTTGCAGGGACACAAAGATACACTGTATTACTTGAAAATTACAAATGTGTCATACACCTTTTGTGTAATGAAATTAAAGCTTAGTCCAGAATGCAATATAATTTTGTGGTTTGCAATGTGCTGTGATCCACTGATTGTGGAAAGTACTATCTAGTGTGTGTTTTCCATTATGTGCATGCCTTTTTCATGTGTAGGTTTCAGTTTTACACTAGAGCACAGTATATGTTGCCGAAATGTTGCCTGAATATTGGAGTTGTCACACACTGATACACAGCATGTAGGCTGCATTGAGTGCACTGTGGCTAGGTCACTGTGCTTGCATCTTTTATGCAGAGAAGTAGTTGGGTGTGATATATGCTGACACATGAATAATGGTTTGCCCCCAAAATTTGCAAAGAATTACTGCAGGAACCATGAGTATTTGCATGTGATACATTTACTGCTGCAGATACATTCAGAATATTGTTGTTGTGTGTGCTGTAACTCAAAATATTACACCATATTCAGCAAGCAGTCCAATTGTTTCCGAATTACTATATACTTTTCACTTTTTATTTTTTATGGGCAGACAAAAATGTCACATGTTTCTTGACAGCAGATCAAGTCTGCTGATCTGAGTTGCTGCAGCTCTTGATCTTTCACACAACATCTTACATTGTAGTAATATGAGATCTGTATCAGCTGCTCCTGAAATTTTTATCATCATAATTCTCCCAAAAGACACATGGATGATGAAAGCATTGACAGTGACCTCATCAATGAGGTGTAGGTAAGACCCCTTTGGCTCATTTGCAGGTCTGTCTGCTTACACCATTATTGGTGTACATCTGGCCTTAGTTTTTGTCCACTTAACCTGGGTGGGTACTGTAGTCACCAATGACCAGAGGTTTCATATATTGCCAGAGTTATCTCTGAAGTTCCTTATGGTGGTAAAGCATGAAGGTTGGTCAGGACATACATATGTCATTTATCCTTCCAACAGATTATTTCATACCTGGGACACTAGTATACCTTTGTTCATCTTTAGGACCTTTATCCCAAAACAGGTGGGCAGATACTTTCTGTACTGGCAGACTGTACAGTATAAATTTATTCTAATTGTGTAGACATCATGAAATAGTGTGGTTAAGGATAAATAGTTATCTATCTACAATGTGCAGCCCATTCCATCTGAATTTTGGGCAAGCTGCAGTAGTGTGCAGTGGGTAGATGTGACATCAGTGGCTGTAAGTCCTTGCTGCTATAATCAAATGTCAAGTGTGCAACAGTAAAGAAATTACTCTTGCAGCAAGATATCTCTTGAAACAGGGATGTTGTCTCTTCCTCTTTTTTTTTTATCTCATTCAAGCCATTAGGAACGGTGTAGATTATATTTAATTGCTCTGGCTTGTTGAGGGTAGAACATGAGATAATTACTTTGGTCATATAATGGACTATGTGACTTTCAGAGGTGTGAATCTTGGGACCTTGAAGGTAAAACAATTGACTACAGGTGGATTGGATGCATATATGCAGAATGAAAATACTGTAGTAACACATTCAACCTACATGCCAATATAAGTAATCCAGTAATTAGCTACCAAGATAGAACAGAATAGAAACTTATTTACACTTAATGTAGAAAACCAACAAATGCACACATATAAAATATGCTTTGTCATATATTGAAACTGACCTGCATGTTTTGATTGCTTTTGCGACTGTCTGTGGGTTGCTTTACAGGATTACTGGTAAAATGTAACACTCGTCCAAATTGCATGAGTAAAACCACCTAATGTTACAGTGAATATCTTTAAGCTGTCCCATGATTATAAAATATTGGATTATATTGTTGTAAAACAATTAAAATTTATGTTTTTGTTAGAAACATAAATTTTATCTGTTTTTGCAGCATGGAACATTTAAATAATAGAAACTGTTTTTAGTCACTTTATATAGCACTGATCTGGAAGAATGCTGGATGATTGTACCTTAGTAGGTTGTATTGCCTGTCATAGTACAGTCTTTCCTTTGCAGACAGTTTGGGATGCATGTAATAAAGTCTGAAGATATGCTGTCCCATGGCATAGTAATAGGAACTGATTTTGGATCAGTTATGCTGTTTGCTAAGCTGCATTTTGGTGTACAAAGTGTAACTTAGAACTGTCACACAGTTTGTAGATCTTTGGTGTTATAGTGCCTGAACACTGTGCTGTCTACTGGCATGATGGCTAGGACTTGATTCCTTAAGGAGGACTGAATCATTCCACCACATCCTGAGTTGGGTGAACCAAGTCTGCTGTCTTATTGGTACAAGGTTTCTTTCCCTGCAGATAAATTGACGAGGCCATGAAGACCTGTCTTGCACCTAATGTGGGAATGCATTAAAACTTACTTTCACTGCCTATATACACCATAGCATAGTTCTTAGGTATAATTACATATTCATGTACTGTACATGAACACTTAACTGTACTGATGCACACTTAATCTTGGTTCTTATATTCATGTTTACTTGTGCTTTTAAGAACACAGTTGTGCTGTCAGTTTATATTGTAGAGTTTACTCTGCAATTATGCATGTCAAGTGTGATTGTTTGATGATATCCTAGCACATTTGAGGTTTTTAGAATGACAGAAATTTTACAGATTCTCAACTATGAAGTGATTCTATATTGATATTTCTTATATGTTCTTAATTGCAGGAGAAGGAAGATAAGGAAATAACTAACAAAAGTGAATCATTAAAAGAGTCTGCAGATGAAGAACAAAAGATGAACTGTGAGGAGAGGCTTAAACTCAGTGTGGAGTTGTGTGTCAAGGAAACGGAAGATGAAGAGTTGGAAATGGAGGTTGAGGAACTGGATGCTGCTCAAAAAGAGGATGTGAAAATTGCAGGTGACAGTGAGGAGTGTGGGGAAGTAAAGAATGAACACAGGAAGAAACGAACACGAGAGAAAGAGGATTGTATGGATAGGGGAGTGGGAACAGATGAATTGTCTTCCTGGGAAAGAAATGAGGAAAGGGCAAGGTTAGTAGGGGCAGAGAAGATCGAGAGGATAGATGAATTTGCAGGGGAGGATAAAATGGAAGTAGATTCGGATAAATTACAGGGTGAAGGTGAACAGGTTGTGAATGAAAGGAATGGAAAGGAAGAAGTACTGGTCACTGTTGAAAAAGAGGTGGAAGATATTACAGCAGGCGAACCTAAGTGCAATGCAAAAGGGCAGAGTGAAGAAACTTGTGATGTGGTTGTATGTCAAGAAGAAGAAAAGACAGGTGTAAACAAATTAGGAATGGAAATAGGGGACGTTTCCAGTTATACCAAGAGACCATTGGTGACAGAAGAAAGTGCTGTTGAGTGTGAAGAGAACATTATTAGTGAAATCACTGATGGCAAGATAAAGATAGAGGGTGATGTGATCTGTGTCCCCAGTGGTTTAACTGTGACAAAAGCAGATATGAAGGATGCTGCTGGTACTTCATGTATCAAAAATGAGGTGAAGGATGATGGTTTGAGTGCTGTGAAGGTAGAAATTAAGAGTGACTTGTTTAGTACTGAACTTAATGCTATTAAAAAAGAAGATAAAAGTATTGGCACAACGTGTGTTGATAGTAAGGACAAGAGTTTGGTGTTTGGTAGTAAAACTCAATTGGAAGATGGTGAAGACAGAATTCCAGCAACTTTTCTAGTCCATAGACCAATCCAGTTTGAACGGTTAGGAGAGTGTATGGAGAAGGCAAATGCAGAAATAGGACCTGTTATAGTTCCAAATGGTGATAAGTTCAATGCTCTCAATCATTTGTACAATTTGAATTCTTCTACTGTGTTCAGTAATGGAAAGGAATTGAATGGAACTTTTCTGCTCAGTGGTACAACCAGCATATTGACTGGTGAAAGAAACTGGTTTAGTGTGTTACCAAGGGATGCATGTGACTCTACATCGGTAACAAATGGTACCTGCCCTACAAGGTAAGCTTTAATATTTGCTGTAAAATGTTGCTTGCTATCACACTGTTAATTATTTCCTTATGCAAATATCAATGTAGTGTACATTAGGGTTTTTTTTGTGTGGGTGTGGGTGTGGGTGTGGGGTGTGATAGTATGTTCATACGTTCATGTCTTATACATCTTGTTCAGGGAAATACTGTGTATGGTGTTTATGGTGTCCAAATGAATGTTCCTCGAGTCATTAATAGCTTAATGCTCACATAAAGCTTTTTTTTTTAATGAGAGTATCATTTTTGGGTGCATTCACAAAATTGCTTTCTGTCTGTCTGTCTGACTGATTGACTGTCCATCTGTCCACATAGAACAACTGAGCTCCCACTTGACTGGTTTTCATGAAATTTGTGGTTTGAGTCTGTATTGGCTAACAAAACTTGAACGTGACATCCTCCTGATATGAACCATTGTAAAAACCTATAACACAGCTACCTCAATATAGTTGTACATTAGTCAGTCTATAAACACAACATTTTTTTTCATAAAATGACAATTATCAGTTAGTAGCATGGCGACATGTTTCGGCTACGTGTAGCCATCATCAGGCCAATATAGAAGCAAGGTACAGGTACGTAAAATGTGCACGTAATGGGATCCCATTTTGTTTACAATATTGATCCATTTGTTCATATAATAAAGCAGGAGTTGTGAACTTATGGCCTTCAAAGCACTTATCTGAGAATGCCATATAGCTGTTAAGTATGCTGAGGTAAAGGTCTATAGCATTATTCTAAACATTCATTCTAGAACTTAGTCATATTGAAGTGATAATATATTACAAGTTTTTGTGTGGACTGTATATGGAATATGAATTCACTTATTCTGATATACCAATTAAAATGAAATACAATAAAATTGTCACAGTTGATGCACTGGATATAAAATGTCTTATTAATCACTTTTTTGTTGTGGCTTCCTATAGAGCTAGATATCTGGTTGGATATAGTCAATGTTCATTACGTGGAACCAAGGTCGATTTACGAGTTCATAGCACTGTTCGATGATAATATATTGGTCCTATGGGCACCAGTAGTGAAGTCATATGCATAGCACCAACATAAATTAACAGAATACGATTGTGGGGTCTAGTATTAATGTACCCTGTAGAGTTTGGGTTAATATCTGGTAGTCATACCTCCAATTATTCCTGAAGTATGGCTGATGCATTGAAAGACTGTGTATGCAGGCGATGATAATGGTTGTAGTATCTGATCGTATCTGGTTGTTCAGATAGATGGGTGTCACAATGATGGATCGATGTATTCCGTGTTTAGTTGTTGTATTCCTTGTTGTTACGTGTTGTCTAGTAAGTAGTAGTTGTATTTTGTTGTAATTTTTCCGTTGTGCTTTTAGACAGTCAGAGGTCTGCGCATGTTTGAGTGTGCTCTCGTAAATCGTAACTTACCAGCTATACGGCATTCTCAGATAAGTACTTTGAAGGCCATAAGTTCACACCTACTGTTTTATTATATGAATATATGGATCAATATTGTAAACATAATGGGATTCCATTAAGTGCACATTTTACGTACCTGTACCTTGTTTCTATATTGGCCTGATGATGGCTACACATAGCCCTAACATGTCAACGTGCTAATAACTGATAATTGTCATTTTATGAAAAAAATTGTTGTGTTTATATACTGACTAATATACTACTATGTTGATATAACACAACGGGATGGCTCCTATCAAACTACTACCTCAGCATCTTATGGTCCAGTTCTACACTACTACAAATGAGTTTTATAATGCCTACAAACATTTTATGCACAAATTTTGATGTAGTAAATAATCTGTGTTTTTATATATGCTTTACTAGTGTTCACTCATTCCCTGAAAGTGATCAAGATAGATTGAAACATGTCAAGTTTATGACAAATTGTGTATAAAAAATACAAGTTTAACATCAGTGCATTTGTTGATTTTATTGTGTGAATTGTTTGAATTGTAGAGAAAATAAGAACACACATTTTGTGTTCAGTAACTTTTTTTCCAACATTGTGCTGTCTGTGAGATAATGTGTAAAAATGTGAAAGAGCTGGACAGACCACAGATAACCATATAACATTGTGCTTGCACTGGATAACTAAGGCAATAGATATGGCAAGCATGGTTTTGCAAATGCACCTTAATGTTACATTGTACGTACATTGCCTGTTGTGTTCAAATATCAGTTAAAACTCCAGGGTTGTTTGTAAGATTACTGTTTTGTGTGTGTGTTTGTACATGTGCATTGTGGTGTGCATGTGTCTGTGAAATAGTGTAATAGAGTGAAATCTGGGGTCCACAGTTTGTTTAAATAAAGCCAGAAGATTCTTGGCACTTAATCCTGTCAGAATTGTAAGTCTGAATAGTGTAGCTATGCTGAAATAACATGACCCACCAATGTTTGTAGTCAATGTTGATAATTTGCAAGTGCTTATAAGCAGTAAAATTTAAATGGTGAAGTGATCCCTGTGTATGCCATGAAGGCATGCAGAGCAAGTATAGGTATAGCTCCCCTCATTCTTAATCTTGGTGCTAGATAGAGGTGAGCAGTCAACATAACGACCCAGGTTCTTTACTCTCGGGAAAGAACCCTGGTATCCATTGAATAGGAAGCTGGGTTGGCCGCAAAGCCAGTCTGTAGCTCTTTGGGATTTGAACCATAGACTCTCCAGCCTGTAGCCTAGTATGAACAATATTTTATAAGACAGCATACCCTCTGCATTTACAGATTTGCACATTGCAGTTTTGCTTATTTGTGGAAGAATTATTGTGGCAACCCTTCATACATCATGGTGTAGGTTCCTCACTTATTCATGGTTATGCCTGTTCAGGTGTTTGAAATGATACACAAGAGGTTGCATCTGATGTCTTCATCACTCACTAACTACCTGAATATTGTGTGGTACAGAATGTACTTTCACTGTACTTCCCACAGTTTTAGAACTAATTCTTGCTGCTGTGTTTTAATTATATCTGGAAAGGGGCTATGTAAGTGCTGGTGGAAGACAAAAAACAGAAGGCAATGGCGAGCGATGTTTCTGTTAGAGAAAGTGAAGGCATAGGGTAAGTTGGACAGGAGAATGAGCATTGCTGTTGTTGGATGTCATTATGATGAAAAGAAATTGGCAGGTCAGTACATGAATAAAGAAGAGATTAAGAGAAGCATTAAGGCCACGGCTTCTGTGTGTAAGCTGCGGTGATCTTTCCTCAAAAGATTGGCAGGCCCTTGTCTGTAAGATGAGACACAAATAGTTGTCTGTAAGTGGTACTGTGATGAGGGAGTAAGGCCATGTCACTGACGGTTGTTTTAAAAACTGTACCTGAATTCGAAGACTGGCTATCATAATACTCATTAATGTCCCAGGGAATCCACAGGATCTTGGACTCGCCCATTGGAATATCCATGTTGAGTGTCTGTCCAGTGCTGCCACCTTACTCCTGCAGTGGTTTAACATGACAACATTCAAGAGCTGTCACATAAGCTGCACCTTTCACACTATCTGAGTTTCAGGTGCAGGAGAATATTATGAGTGTCAGTGTATGCTTGAAGCCACACAGCATAGCTGAGTGCATATGAAATGTCAAAGAACCTATGGATGAGCAACTGTGAATGGCTGCTGGAGAAGCTTTGGACTGAAGCTATTAATGACGTCTAGAATTTTTTGAACCAGCAGGACAAAATAAGAAATGTACTTTTGTTAACCTATGAAGTTCCAGGATGAGGATTTTCAGAGTTGGAGGGGGCTGATATCCAGAAAGTTCTGGACACTCATTCCGCTGATTTAACTGAGGAGGAATCTGGAGACGTGACAATGCTGAGTGACCAAGAAGATGAAGATTCTGACACTGCTGTGGAGCTGCCTCAGCTGACTACCAGAGCTCTGAAGAAAAGGCCTTCAGATGGCAGATGACTTCACCATTTCTATGAGGTTGACTGTAGGTGCCAGAAATTTAAGCTTAAGAGGGAGGCTGTCATGACAGCATACAAGGCAATGTATTGGGATGTGCAGAAGAAAGCAAAGCGATCGAAGGTCATCACTTTCCTTCCTAAATGTTCTGTGGGCCACCTTACCATGTACTGTGCACTGTTTGATGCCCATGGATACTTCCAGTCAGGAATACCAACATTCTCCAATAAACACCAACACAAATGTCTTTGTGTACATTAATCATTGTGCATGTAATTTTTTTAATGAGTTTTTGGTTTTCATAACCTTTTTTTCCTATAATGTACTAACTAAATGCATTGTGGTATCACCATTTAGCAAGATTGTGCTGTGATATGTAACATGTGTAGAAACATTGCAAACCTTTAAGTGACCTACGTTTACATATGTGAACATACATAAAAAACACACTTAGAAATTAATTTTATATGTTTAGGCAACATGGAAATTTACTGCATTTTTAGGACATGCTGCATAGCATCTAGTTTATTTTCCACAGAATGCTGTTTACTTCATAATTTCATCTCTTTCTGTTTACATAACACTTTTTCATAAACCATGCACTACAATATAAATACCAACCCAGTTGTTTAGAAGTTAAACAAGCATCTGAAGTGGAATTTCCACTAATGGACAATCTGAGATTAGCTACACTATAAGATCATTTTATATTATTGTGCTATTTCTCATTGACACTATATAAACTCTGCATATGACGGAACTTCACTACATAAACCAAGAGACACAAGCATCTGAAATAAGATAGTATTGGGGTTAGACATAAAGATATTCCTACCATTGAACAGGTGTGTGGAAAATGGCACAGAGCTGCGCATTCCAGTGTTCCCTCCTCCATCAAGACTGTCCTCACCTTCACCAGGGGGCAGCCAGTGTGAGTCACCAGCACCACTTATCCTTACACCAGAGGAAATGGTACAGCTTGAGCAGCTGAAGAGGACAGGACCTATGGAGCCTGCAGAGGCCAAACCTGTTCCTTGTGGTAAGCATTGCATTAGATAAAACATATGTGACAATTATGGATGTTGCTGAACAATACTGGTTTCCTTCAAAATAATGGTACTGTACAAATATGCTAATGCAAATATATAATGCACTTCTGTCCACAAAAATGTCACATTGAAGGCTCCAGATGCATTTATAGCAGTATTCCTACTTTGGTGAATCAGCTTCCATTGAGATAGAATGCTTTGGCCGTTGTAGATGTATATCCAGCTGAGTGGACCAGATTGGTTGTGCACTGGGTCACAGGACTAATATTCTTTTGGAAGGGTGTGTGATTAATTTATGTCAATGTTTGTCGTGCCTTCATTTTGTATAATGCTCAGGTGTCATAGAAAAGAGACCAGCCATTGTTACAGGACCAGCATACAACATTCTTTCTCCACCAGAGATACCCTTGTCTCATGTGATGGAATTAATAACTAATGTGACATTTATAGGAAACAGTTTACAACAAAAGAATTTGCAGCTCTGAATTGTAGTTGGTAACTTTAATTAGTACTACATAGTTACTGTAGTGCAAGAGCTGCCAGGTCGTAGAGACTGTGAATGAAGAATATTTTACCATATACGCTGTATGAGGGCACTCTGTAGTATGAGGGTTAAAGGTAGATACATTGTAGTTTCACTTTGTTTGTCTGAAAGCTTATATTTGAAGAATTTGTACCATGTTGGTTGCTTCTGTAACAGTAGTGACAGTTTTATCATCATCTTATTCCTCGTCCTGTGGTTTTGGTGTCATTGCCACGCTCCCTGTTTACTTCTGTTAAGATTCATGACACAGTTTCATCCCTTGTGGATGCTTTAGCAAGAATGACATTGTTATCTACAGGAATAAACTGTGAAGAAAGTGGGGAACAGTGATGAAGAGCCAAATGAACCGCAGGTTCCCACATTTGGTGAGGCACTCTCAGATCTTTAAATTGTCAGAGGATACTTATGAACTGCAGGTGCGCATATTTGTTGTGGCACTCTCAGACTTTGAAGTTGTCAGGTGACACTTTTTCTCATTCAAGATCAACTATGGTAGTTTGAGCAGACTTGAACATGTGGAGAAAGAGCTGCTCTTCACTCATCACACCCAACCAACAAAACAGATGTCATTCCTCAGTTATATTAACAAATAATGGTCTGGGTGTATATGGATGCTACTCATTTTATATTTGCAGTTTACTGTGTAGTATTTGGTTGCTCTAAATGGAGTCATATTTTTTGTTTCCAAATGTATTGACAGAAAAATGGACTCATAGAAGATGTGCAGTGACATCCTAACATTAATTTATTCTGTTGAAGAGAAGCATAATTAGCTTCAGTTTAGGAATTAATAAAATGTTTTGTAACCACAGTAGTAATTTGTCTTTCATTTTGATGTAACTCCCATTTAACATTTTCCTGGATTAAAGCATAAATAACTTGTCATCCAGCCAGATTTGTAATGGGGGTTTTTCTGTGTGTATATTTCAGTCAGTTATTAATGTATGTACATGTTCATTACAGAGTTACGGAGAGGTTGGTGGAGGATAACAGATGAAGACCAACTGAGGACAATATTGGAGAATCTTCATTCACGTGGAGTTAGGGAACGTGAACTCAAGCGGATCCTGTCCAAGTACATTGAACACACAGTGGAATGTTCTGGCAAGGTTACTATCAGTTGGCTACTATACAACTCAGGATTAGAGCGGATAGGATATGTGTCCATGATGTCAAATTTTCAGGCTTACCTTATGTGTAACAGATGATTCTAACCAACTCCATGGTGCACTTTTCCTCTTTTTAAAGTTATAGTTGCACACCTAGTCAAGAATTTCCCCTTATCTTATGGAACCTGAAGTTTCATTGCTTTGTTCACAAGAGCCTGCCACTGGTCTCTATCCTGAGCCAGATGAGTCCAGGCCAGACTCCTCCATTCTATTGTTTAAGGTAACAGTGGATGCTTGAAACATGAAACTAAAAGAGAAGCTAAACAGTAGCATATATCTCAACAAAATTCCAATTCTTGTCTCCAAAATAAGAAAATCTGGATTTACATAATCAGTAGTATTTGTGATGGTTTACTTAAATTGGTTTATGTAGTTACTTTATGCAGTGTTTACCTCTTATTTCACATAGTTGCATCAAACAAGTCAGAGTAATGTGCAGTAATGGAGGTAGTCATGGTGTCTAGCCTCCTAGTCGAGTCCAACATCCTGTAAAATATTTATTTGAACCTTCTCATACAATTACTAATAATATAAGTCCAACAAAATGCACTTGTAGTCAGTTTTCATTTATTATTATTGCAAATAATATTGTCTTCTACATGCTTTGGCCCTCTCTAATGCATGGAAAATGTGAAAAACATTAAGATTATAAATGCCCAGCAGGAAAAAAAACATGTTTACAAGAATAAAAAGGGAAAAGTGTTGAAGATCTAATGCACAGAAAATAAGGAAAACATTAAGACTTCGCAAATAAGCTTCTTGGCTACCTGGACCCTGAAGATGGAGGCAGCAGGATCCTCCAGAACATCAGTAACTAGGAAGGGCTGTCTATCCCGGTCAATTTCTTCCTTAGGGAGGTGGTATTTTATCAAGTTCACATTGCTGTATCATTATAAATTTCTTGTGAGTAAGGTTAAAGAAAGTAATTACATAATACATTTAGTCCCAATTACAGTTGTATTTAAGCAGTTTCCACACATCTGCACTGAGTTTTACACACATATCTGTTGGAATGATAGTATTAGACATCAATGGATGATAATGGTTCCACTGGCAGAGTTAATGGCCAAAGTTCTGAAGCAGATGTCTGTGGAATTACTTTGTTTCTTGCTTTAAAAAAAGTGTTGCAGGCCAACTTGGCACAGTTATATTGTAACAAAAATTATTACATTCTGTATGTGAGACATTAATCCTTTCCTGAAGTCTGCTGGCAGGCTTCTGACATATATTTTCATGTGTAAGTCTGTTGTCAAAAATCTGCCACTTCATGATGATGTGCTGAGTGGTACATCCTTGTTATTTATGGATTTGGACATCACTACTGGCAGCTTACATTTTGGAACAACAGATGGCAGAAATGTCATATTTTCCCCACCCCAGTATAGCTTCTTTCTGTCTGTCTCTCTCACACACACACACAAAAGGAGTTTTTGTAGACTGCATTATACACTTCTGTGCAGTAGTTGCCTATATAATACATGGAACTGTGAAGAAGAAAGGGACTTGACTAGGCATTTTTGCCTTTGATTTCATTATTGAAACTACCTACAGAGTAGAAGAAGTGTGTCTTTTTGTTTGATGTTTTCCATAATATGTTTTGAAAAACAAGCTGGTTGTACAGCTCTGTGTTGCAAGTGGGAACAAGTCAGCGACAGACCTCGCTATCACAGATATGGATCACAAGATCTCAGCTCTGCCTGGTGGTGCACCTCTTAAGGACACGTACTCTGACTGGTTTCCTGATGTTGCTCTTCGTGTTGATGTGATGATGCTAGAGCAGGTGGAGGCACTTGAAGACAAGGTGGCTAATGCCAGCATGCAGGTTAAGGTGAGTATCTGTCAACTTTATATTGCCAGGATTCACAGATCAGCACACAAACTTGTGACTGGATTTCCGTTATTCATATGTAATTATGAGGTTGGTTTTCTTGTATTCATGTTGAAAAAAATACAAAATCTTTAGACTCAGACTCTCATCTTTGGAGAATCTCTGAAGAATTATCGAACCACACTGCACCAATTTCATATAATTATGATCTAACAGTTGTTCCTGTGTGGTTTGTAGGAAGGTATCAGTGTTTTGGAGGCACTTGCTGTCTGCCATTCTCTTCAAATATCAAGAGGGAAGCAGCAGGTTCCTTCAAAGTAGTATTTTTCTGCTGAAGTACATGGCTTTATGTCTCAGAAGACCATGATCATAAGATTACTTCTTGTTGTGAGAAATTCAAAGCATATATGAAAATTCTGTTTTTAAAGCCCTTCATTTTTGCAGTTGTAGTTATGTGGACTTACAGGTAATTAAGTCATTCCTCCAGTGTTCAAGGCTCCATTTTAGCCCACCTTTCTTTAAAAAATGGTAAAAATAAGGCTTCTAAAATAGCCGTGCTGCATGTGGCTGTGTGTATGTGTGTTTGTGTGTGTGTGCACGTACACCCTCATGTACATGTGCATATATGTGAATAATAAGGTACACATCCATTTTCACTTCATGTTGGCACCCAGGGAATGCCGAAATCTCTAGAATTAAAGAAATAAAGGAATTACTAATTACAAAAAATGGATTGAGGGTGTGCCCAGGAACACAAAAGTACCCTACAGTTCAAATTATAATTTTGTGCAGTCACAGGTTGCATTGGATTGTTTGAGTAATAAATAAGAGACTTTCATCTTGCATTAATGTCTTTATGGTTTCCTCAGTTCCTCAGAACAACACCTGTGATAAGTAAACTTCTGTGGTAGTAAACCCTGACAGTTCTACTCCATGTATACAAAAGCCCTCCACTGGACGTAATTCTGTGCCAATGCCATGTTCATGTGCAGTTTTCCGAAGATTTATTGTACCTTTATTCCATCATCCTTCCTGACTAAAATTCTCTGCACTCCTTATCTCTGCCTTCCTTGCTACATTGTTGGTCCATAATCCCATAGATATCACTATCTTAAAATTGGTTTCCTCCCCTGTTCTGTTCTGTTCTGTTCACCACAAGTAATTGTCTTATCTCTTTGACACTGAATGTTGGAGCTGCATATCTGCATGCATAAAGTCACTAATTTGTATTCCTACATTGTTTAAAACTAGGGTTGGAAAGTGCCAGGAAGAGCAACCACAGAAGAAGGTGTCAGTTTCCGCCCTTCTTGTATGCCAGCTGAGGGGGGATATGAGAATACAAAGAATCCAGTTGAGTTGGCTAAGGATAGATTGATGTCATTAGAGGCAGCAATAGAAAGAAGATACCTGAAACCTCCTCTTGGTGTGAGGTAAGCAGAATTGATTGCCCTGGTGTTTTATTGCCTCTTAACAGTCCACTTCTTATTTCACCTTCTTAAGTTTAGAACTGTAATTACCATAATAAAGTTTGTGAATTGCTGCATGCTAGAAATTTAAGTTACCATGCCCAGCATAAAGTACTCGAGCTGTGAGAGAACACCGTGTATATTTAAACCCAAATGATAAGGTCAAATCTCTGTTGTCTTAATGCCTAGACACTGGAATGAAATTATTTCCTGAAGTTCATCTTAATAGAACCAATTTCAGACTGTTAAAAATTTATCCATAATTTTATTAAAGCATTAATATCTTAGTAATTATTGGACCAGATGCACTGAAGTAAAACCCATCTAACTCTACACTAAATTCGGAAAGCTGTAGAATTTGCCATATTCTGTAGAATTATTATTCTATTAGACATGCCTGTCAAACGTTAGGCTGCTGTAATGTTCACATGGTACTCCACAGCCTCTTTCATCAGTCATTTCTTTATTTTTGGAGGAAACCAAGCGTCAGTTTTGTCTGTTAAGAGTTCTGACATCTGGGTGTGGTGTGTGTGGTCAATGCACAGTTGTTTTTTAAGCCTCACCTCTTACCTCATAGAGAGCACTCTGTCTCGCTCTCTGTCAACCCCTGTTGTAACCTGGCAACTTTATAAAGTAGATAAATGAAACCTAAAATTAAATTTTGACTTACAATGAAAAAAAAGTAGTGAGTTATTTTTTACAGACTTTTTAAAATTTGTGCATATAAAACTTACTGGTACAGGTTCTTTCTGCTCACTGAACCTTTATTAGCTTTTTGTAGGATTCTTGGAAGCAAGGGTACATTCTTCTATTTGAATTCTCAGATTACATTGTTCAGGTAGGCACATTGGAAACCTGCAACTAGAAGCGCCTTCTTATTCTTGCACTCAGCCTGCACATTTCCTGTGGTAAGAGAGTTGGCCTACACATTTAAGAAAAAAATCGTAAGAACCAGTCACTGAGACAGAAACATGCCTCTTGTGTGCCTTTCTACATAACTGATATCTGCCGTATGATGTGTGAGGTTCTCATGGTTATGAATAACACTGTCATCTGGCAGAAGGATACTGATGTTGTAGAGTATGCTGTTACTTCTGTCTACCTTGATGATCTTTAAATCAGTACACTTGTATGAGACTGCTGTGAGATGTCACATCCATCTTGAGACATGTATGCTTCCCCCCCACCAGTAACACATGTTGTAAAGTGTTGGTTGGTAGGATATGTAGTGAATAATAAATTGGAAGGGGTGAAGCATAGTGGATGTAACCTCTTTTGACTACTGTCCTTGAGTTTCTCTGGTATAAGCAAATAAATGGTAAGAAACACCAAGATTATGTAGTCTTGTGTCCCATCTGAGATACGAACTGGACATATCTGTTGAGTTAGTTTAATATTGACAGTTCTTGTGTTCTGTCTGAGAAACTTGTAAAGCATAAAATGTACCAAACTCCAATTTTACCTCTTGTTTTATATTTATGTAACATTTATGTTTTCTTCTGTCAAGGAAGGGGTGATAGAGAATAAAGTGCTGAGTTGAATATTGACCTTGATGAAGAGTGAAGTAACAGAAGAGGGAAGCTAACTATATAATGAAATGATACATAATTTGTACTTGTAACTTATAGCTTTACAGTTGTTAAATAAAAAAAGATGGGACATGTAAGTATAAGGAGGAAATAAAAAATGGCTAGAGGCAAAAGGTAAAGTTGTTCCTCTATGTTCCATGAAGGCATGCAGGGGGAGTGGTGGTATTTCTCCTTTCATTCTTTACCTTGGCGCTGAATGGAGATGAGTGGTTGGCATTACACCCAGGTTGCTTTACCCCTGGAGAAAGAGCCTCTGATACCCATTGAATAGGAGGCTGGGTGGGCCCCAGAGGCAGTCCAGGCATTTTGGAGAAAAGAAAGTCTTTTTTCCTTCCTGGGATTTAAACTCCAGCTTTGCCAGCCTGTGGCCTTGTCACTATACTCACTGCACTAAAACGAGAAGTGTGTTCCAGATTCAGTTAGGAAATCCAAAAGGAAGACACCACTTGGCAGTCCTGGACATGGATGGGAGTATAATGTTAAAATATTCATATATGTTACTGGCATCCAGTGACCTAATGATTGGATGTAACTTCAACCCAGCCAGTGTTTTCCACCAGAGCTTCTTGGTGATAACATAACTCCAGAAGTTGATGCATTGTTATAAAATAAATGAATGCCCATTAAGTGTTCCACCTGCTTTCAGACGTAGATTTAATTTCTCTCTGTTTCCATTGCAGTACTGGTGATGTCAATTTGTCTGGTATGTCTGGAGAGGTGGCTACAACAGAGGATAATGTGCCGAAAGGTCTGGTAGTGTGGCGAGAAGCTGTGGGGCGAGCCCACACATCTGCTCAGCTTGCCATGGCCCTCTACATGCTTGAAGCATCCATTGCGTGGGACAAGAGCATCATGAAAGCCGTGAGTTCGGTTTCGTCAGCATCCGGCAAAGGTTCTAGTGTGGGTATTCGCTTGATTTTGCTTTATCATTCATTTTGTCATCGCTTCTCATCTTTACCTATACCTCACCTTGTCACTTGTTGAATTCAGGTCTTAGAAGTCATTCGAAAAAATTATTGAATGGCCTGACAACTCGCTTAATTTCAAATGCCTTTTACCATATGGCATGTATTGCTTCCCTACCCAATTTTTTACATCATTGTTATTCATTTGTAATATAAAGCATACATGTTTATCTTTTCTGTAAAGTGTCAGGTCTTGGAACCCAGTGAGACCATAAATATTGGGAGTCTGGTAGCAAGATATGAAACTAAATTTTCAAATTTTAGTGAATAAAAGGAGCATCTTTGAAGTGAAATTCCAATTTTTATGCCTGTCAAGGAAGGGCTGTTCTGTCATCAGTCTGTTAGTGGAGCTCAGTACTAAAATGGTAATCTGCTTAAAGTTCTGTGTGTCATGGTACTTTTTTAAATTTTTATTTTATGTTCTGTTTTTGTTTCTGATTCACCTTTTTATTTAGTATGTTGACTTAATAGAGTATTTGTAGTATTACTAGGAGATGAATGTAATCATAAAAAAATTTTTACTGTTGCAGTGATGATTACTTTTAGAAAAAGAAATGGTATACAGGTCTGTCAAGTCTATACACAACTTTGTTTGTAATTAATCATCAGCGACATGCTTCGGCAATAAAAGCCATCTTCAGGCTGAATACAAAATCATATAGGAAATATATATTACAATGCCATGAATGTTATGGATGAGATCTTGTCTTGCATCATATGGATGTACTATAAGATGTATTACACATTAAAAATAGAGTCTGAAGATTTTGTAAAATCTGTAAATAAAAACTTTAAAAAAATGTAAATAATATTGTAAAATAATGGTGGGCTTGTGGAGGTTGATGTTGAAGTGTTAGCTAGTGGCAAACTTGAATGTAGTGGGCAGCATGAGTATATTTCTCGATGCAGAATTGTTATGATTGTAATCTGTAACAACATAGTATTCTTGTCAAATTTATATGGACATACGAGGTTTATTACTATAACCATATCACCATTAATATGTATATTTACCCCAGTTATAGTAATACACCTCCTATGTTCCTATAAATTTGACAAAAATACTATGTTGTTGAAGATTACAATCATAACAATTCTGCAGAGAGATGTGCTCGCGCTGCCCACTACTTTCAAGTCTTCCCCTAGCCTACACTTCAACATCCACCTCCACAAGACCTTAAAGTCTTAAATTACAGATTTTACAAAAATCTTCAAACTCTATTTTTCATGTGTAATACATCATATATTACCTCCATTTGATGTAAGTAGAGATCTTGTCCATAATATTTGTGACATTGTAGTGTATATTTCCTATATGATTTTGTATTCAGGCTAAAGATGGGTTGTATAACACACACATGACACTGATGATTAATTACAAACAAATTTGTGTATAGACTTGATTTATATTTGTTTTATTGACTAATATATTTAAAACACAATGGGGATGCCTTGCCTAGTAAAAAGTGTACAGGTCTTTCTCTCCCTCACCATTCATTTTTGCAAACATTTAAGATG
>JGI24700J35501_10930673_pt1 | contig 18352 bp, 10 predicted proteins | sample TergutTh196P1_FD_35501 | JGI IMG/M metagenome (IMG submission 35501)
ATTATTATTATTATTATTATTATTATTATTATTATTATTATTATTATTATTATTATTATTATTATTATTATTATTATTATTATTTGTAGCAACCATAAAGGTGGAAAAAAGTGCCAGAGCCTGGAAGTGAATAACAGCTAAGAACAATTCCTACAACAATGTTACATGGCTTAAATATCCTCAGAATTATACACACACACACACAGATATTTATATTTAGCAAAATGAAACAACACTCCACAAGGCCTTCATTCTAATTGTTTATATTATTATTAACAATTGCATAATTTAATAATAGTGTATACTAACACTGTACTACATTTACAGCAACTTTTTTATAATGTCCTTATACTTACCAAGAACAGTAATGTCAAATTCAGCTCGGTCTTCACCAACAGAGTTCTTGGCTATGATTGTGTATTTCCCATTGTGTAGCCTCTTTGCTCTCAAAATGAAGAATTTTGTATTGTAATCTACATTGTCAATGCGGATAAGGTCATCTGATTTCAGTTCCTGCAATGGCATAAACGTATTTTCCAAAACATCAGATTTAAATAAATACTTGAAACTAAATGGCAGAAAAATGAATGAGATATGGTGAAATGACCTGTGTGTGCAAGCACCAATCCATTAAAGGGTATAATAAAATTGGAGGTAAAGTTCAGGCATTTTCCCCACTGTGCAGACAAAATGTCTTTCAGTGGAGCAACATACAGTGCCTGATCATATGATGTGCAATTCATTATCATTTTCATAGCAGTCAGTAAGTAATGCACTTTTGTTACCAGTAACAAAGACAAAATGATGGTGTTTCATGCACTATCTGATGTTTTTCTGCACAGTCATTAAAATGTATGAGAGAATGGAACATGTGGCTCTACATGTTCTGTTACAAAAATTAAGCTCACCTTTCCTTCAAACAACCAAGTAACTTGTGGAGGAGGTTCTCCTGTGATGTTGACATCAAGTGTGAGTGTGAGGCCAACTTTTACAACCAGATTCTGTAAGTTTGTGCGGTCAATATTTGGTTTTACTGGAAAAAAATTACATCTACTTATTTTATCCCAGTGTGAAGTAAAATACACAATATACAACATCCAAGAACACCTGCAGAGAAGCAGGTCAATAGCTCATACAGCAGTCCTTAGTTCATGACTTTAATTTGCTCTCTGAGAACTCCCCATAATGCAAAGCTTATCATACACAAGGATTATTTCCCATTACTTGCTATGTCATAAATTGAAATGGTTCCACAGGTAAGAAACTTCTTTTGAGACATACAAAGATCACCTTCATGTAACATAGAATAGCACTTAAATATTAAAAAATTAATTTTAATGGACAATGACTATATTTAAATAACATTCTTTGTCATTAACCTATGCATAAGCAATATTTACATAGTTAAAGCTGTACATGAAATGCATAACATTAGGTTCTATCCTGGTTATAAAACTATATAAAACTTCCTTCATTTAATCAATGCAAAATGCTCAACACTGAACACAGCAAACTTCACTACAAAGTTACAAGAAAAATGCTGCTGATTCTGTGCAGACCACTCGGAAATTCTGTGCATTCTGTGAATATGAGAGAGACACTGGGAACAACAATCATTTTGTGAGAAAAATAAGAAAATGATAATCAGGAGCAGACAGTATAACCTGAAACTCCAACATAAACCACATGAATTCTTATTTCCTTATCATACTCCTTGGAGTATATAACTTACAGTATCTTGCTTTAGCAATATGTGGATTTGTCTCTTCACTGGGATCACCAGGACCAGCTTTGTTCACGGCCCTTACTCGGAACTGGTATTGATTTCCTTCTTCAAGTTTTGGAACGGTGCCTTGACAGGTGTTTCCATGAATTTCGGCAGCCTTTACAAAGGATCCTCCATACTTGTCCAACATCTCAATCACATAGCCTGCAACATGACATGTGTTATGTTCAGTATGTTATACTTCTAGGATGTTTAACTGCATCTGATTTAGAAATCATACATGCACAGAACAAACTAGGTTTTAACATGGAAAAGAAAGTACACAGAGTAATAATTAATATTTTCAAATACTTTAAGTAAACAACAGAATTTGTTTTTGAATACAGTACGAACTAAGTAATTCAACATCATAACATTGCAAACCCAGTGTATTTTAAAGAACTGTCACCCTACAAACCAAGGGCACCTACAGACTGTAATCATTTAGCAGGAGAATGTGTTCAGGCCATCAGTCAACAGACCTCTCACATGTAGGACCACACTCAATTCCATGCCAGTACACTTGAGATCTATAGTGGCCCTGGCACAGGTTTTCCCAATAAGTCCTTCACTTTTCCAATGAGCATATTTCCACCAATGTTCCATTCATCAGTCACCAATGGTACATAGTTTAGCAGCTAAAGAAGTAGTTAAACAACACACTTAAGAATATGAATTAGTGGGATAGGTTAAGTCCAAAAAAGTCAGAAATCTGTTAAAAGGATTTGAACAAAAAAAGTCTTGAGGCATGCGACCTTATGGCACATGGACAGTCTACAAGGTAAAGGAACTGAGGTTTTAATGGATCACACGTTACTGTGTGGCTGTATGAATTTGATTTGGACAGTTCTGTGGGTGAAACCGACACAAATTTTGTGGTCACTTCACAGCGCTTAAAGGGATATTTTCTGCCCTGTACAGTGCATGATCACCATGATTATTAGCATACCTATTATCTCATAACTTCTACTACATACAAGAATTTGCCTCAAATAAATTTTTCAGTTCTTTAAAAACATGCATGCAGGAATGACAATGCTTCTGAGAGATAATTACTTTCTGTTCTGTCAATGGATATTTACAACTTCCATGCACAAAAACTACTGAAGAGCTAGAATTCATCTTCCAACTTTAAATACAGGAGTTTACAGTTTTATAACAACTGTAAAAATTAATCATACATGAAATAATAGTCTAGTAGTGCAAATTTCAATACAAAATTACAAAATAATAACATATTTCCAGAACTGCCCTTTTACAAATTTTTCCTACGTAACAAGTGTGATTTGTTCAGTTTTTTAAAAAATGTCTTAAGAAGATTTCACTATAGTCTGGACCACTGCAATATAAATGGACAGCACACACACACATACACTTTTGGAAAATGTTGTTGCACTTCAGTACTTTTAATAATACGCCCTTCCAAGCACAGAGCTTGCACCTCACAAGGAACTTGAAGTAATTACAACGTTTAACTGTTGTTGTCTGGAACTTATATATAAAACAACAGACAAATCACCTGTTATTGGTGCACCACCATCCCGAATTGGTGGTTCCCACTTGAGCTTAACCATCGTCTCATCCCAGTCCACAATTTCTGGCAGTCCAGGAGCAGATGGAGGATCTGAAAACAAACATTATAAATTACATAAATAGGATAAAGGATGAAACTGGAGGATAATGAAAATGCGTATACCTGGGAGCTTCATAATTTGCACTCTTCACCAAACATCAGCTGATGACTAAAGCATGCATGAAGTGCAAACAGCATAGACTACACATTATAATTTAAATTAGTCATACTTCAGCCTGAAAAATTTTATAGGATGTAGTCAGACATCAAACCTGAGATTTCAGGTTACCACTCCTTAATGTATAAGCAAATATACACAACACCTGATGGATTCATAATCAAGAGACACATGAATGCCATAATAAAATCGGTCCTGATATAAGAACATCTCAAGTTCTTTGTTTAACTTCTATACATGGCATGTACAATTGTTAGTGCTTACATTTTCTTCAGAAAACTATCACTAAGTGAAAGTGTGAGTCAGAATTCTCCAGTTGACTTTATATATGTTAAATATGCCGATGTCTGAACATGTCCAAATCTTTCTCCTGAACAAATTATTTTATCTAATGAATATGGAGATCACCTCCATTTTTCATAGTTTGCCTTAACTAATTTCACTCAATTAGTCTCTCAGATCATAGACACTTAAAAATGTAGGACTGACAGAAAACGGGAAGAAGGCTGGAAGTGATGAAAAGTATACAAAGAAATAAAAGCCATGCAGAAGAGTAAAATCTAGGTTATGTGAGCCAAAACCAGAAGTCTAGGCCTACTGTTTATTTTCTTGGCCCATTATAATTTAGTGATTTAAAATATAAGTATTTTATCAATACAAGATTTCTTAACACATTCACTCATTTTCTCAGTGTTCACATACTCTGGTCATGGGAAGAGAGTGTTAAGTGTTAGTGACTTAACACAAGAATTATGTAATGGATTTCTTCTACACTTACCAAATGGATTCTTGGCAAGAATGGCAGTATCTGCTGTCAAGGGTTCTGATTCTCCCTCCTCATTAACTGCCTTCACTCTGAATTGGTATTTCTTCATGGGTTCAAGCCCAGTAATTTCCTGTTCAGTCTTGTTAGGATCAACAAAGCCAGCAGGAACCCAGCGACCAGTCGCAGTATCCATCTTCTCCACAACATAGCCAGTAAGTGGAAGACCACCATCATCTTTTGGTTTTTTCCACTTCAACTTACAGCCCTCCTTGTGGACATCTGTCACTTCAAGAGGTCCCTCAGGTTTGTCAGGTTTATCTAAAACCATTAGAATACATTTTACATGAATACTGCCAATATAATTAGATGACTTGCCAAGTTTTATATATGCAACATACAACAAATGTTGTTAAGTGACAACGTAACCATCTTCTATTACAGCACAACACATTATTACCACAAATGTTTAAGTTTAAGTTTCATTATACATTTATTATACATTCTGTTAATCTACACAAGGTTAATCAACTTATAGGATGTAGAATTTGTCTTTATAATACAACACTGAATAACATGTAATAATTACAAAATACACACATTCTATAGAGAACAGAGTTATTCAACACGGAAGATGTACTTGTAAACTACAAAAATGTTTGGACTAGTTTGAACAACATTAATAAAGGTTAGCCACATTGATACCAATTATTGTTCCTAACATTTATAACAGAGAAATATTACACCAAACCATATGGTTCCTAAATTAAGAACCTCATACCATACAAATGAACACAAGCCCAACCTTAAGAATCAAATTCTAATTCATAGTTTACTGATTTATATAGACAGGTAATAATATACTGTACTACAAGGTTTATGGAAGATCTGCGAAACAAGTACACATATTAAGTTCTGACGATAATCCATTTGGGAATAAACATGTAGCCTAAAAGCATAATAAATCATCTGTGTACACACAGACATAACCTACATACAGCACCAGTTGTGTGAAGACTCCACAGTATAAGCCATTCATCAGAAACTACAATACGTCACTAAAATGCAATATGTTAAAATACTGACAGGCATGAAGATAGCAAATACCAATTCTTTTCTGTGGAACAGGTGTACAATAAATACAAGACAACCATTAACACACGCCAACATTAACTCATCATTGCTACAAAACAAATACCACAACAAGAATCAATGACTATGACATGTTGCTTACCTAGTATTATTACCTCTACAGGAGCTTCATCTGAGCCAGAACTGTTCTCTGCTTTGATTGTATATATGCCTGTGTTTTTTCTTGTTGTTTCAGAAAGTTGAATCTTTGTATTATAATCTTCATTTTCAATCTTTACTGTTGGTCCATTCTCTAGCGGCTTATTAGCAAAATGCCAAGTGATAGTTGGAGGGGGTTCACCTTTCACATCAACATCAAATTTAACAAGTGCTCCTGCACGTACTGTAACTTTCTGCAGTTTCTCACGGTTAATAATTGGACGCACTGAAAGTAAAACTTTCATTTAACAACTGAGAGTCCTGGGTGACTGATGTACACTACAGCAACCATTTTCAGCATTAATGGTTGGAAGATAATAATAATAATCCTTTAAAAATGCATTACTCTTCTCAATCATTACAATAAAACAAATAAATGACTATTTTAAAATTATGCATCCCATTGTGTATTGTAATATAAGGCAGAAATAAACAAATGACCATCAAACACAACATCTTTTTGTAAAATATCAATATATATCAATATCACTATATTGATATTTTATAAAAAGTTGTTGTGTTTGATGGTCATTTGTTTATTTCTTCTTTATAAAAAACTGACTACCATAAGTAACCATATCAGTGTGCTTGACCAGATATGATTAGCATATGCAAGGTACCAGCATACTGCTGAACATGCCCATGTATTCAACTTGTAGTCAAAAACATCCACAATGCACAGAAAATAATTTAACAAAATTTATAAATGTTATATATTTTATAAACATGTGCAATATTTCAATTTCCACTACCATATTTTCCATTTCAAGAACAAATATCATTCTCTGTAATTATGCAGCAATAAAAATGTGAAATCACACATGTAGGATGTTCTACATAGTGTGTGCCCCAGTTCAGGATGTTATTTTATAAGTAATTTTGAGTAAAAAAATGCTGTATCAACACATGCCATGTTATGAACCATTACTTCACTATGAGCATTTTAATGTGCATATGTGGCCACAACCAAAAATTTTACAACAAATGTATTTCATCACACTGTATAAAAAAAAAGAGTTGTGTGTCAGATAACACCATAAAACTGAGATAATAATTAAGACTTAATCTAATGTGAACATGTGCCTCTAATATCAAAAAATGAAGGGAGCAATTAGGTCTTACTCTATTGTATGTACAACATCAAAAGAAAATTGTGTCAGATAATTCCACATAAAAAAAAGAGAGCGAGAAGATATCAGCATTTACTCTTATTACAAGTTAAGACATGTTAGTTTACGTAAGTACACCACAACACAGAATTTTTTTTTTTTTTTATTAATATCAAACACTGTCGATTTTCAGTTGTGTTACACCTACTACTACTCTAAATGACCTCCAGTGTATTGATTCTGCATGCATCACAGGAGAATTATAAGGAAGTAGTGTTTGCCAGAGGTGCAAAAAGCATGAAGGTGTTTGTAAGATCTGATACCATACATTATTCTACAGTACCTTGAAACATTAAAATGTGTGTAGTGGTGTAACAGCTGATAATTGGGTATATTCACTTATAAAATCAACTTAATGCACAAGTTACAAACACATTTGAAAGTGAGGTCCCTCACAACTCCTACATGTTTTGGCACATCTGTATCATCCTCAGGGAGTTTATACTTTTAAAGGTGTTTGTAACATGTGCATTATATTGCTTTTACAAATGAATATTAAGCAAAATGCACAGAATTAATAATTTCAAAATAAATGGGCAAGTGCTGATATAGAATCTTTTTACTCCATATGATTCAAAATAACACTGTTAAGTTTGGCACACCTTATGTGAAACATCCTGTGTATATCAATAGAGGTTTGTGAATGACTTCAGTCACTAACTGAAGCAAGAATTTCAAAAGAATTAGAAATGTTTATGTACAATATACTGTGAAATGTAGCAGCTGAAGTTTGTATTTCCACAGCAGATCTATTTTTGCTACACATACTGTACAAATAAGTAATTACAGAATTTGAAAGATGTAAAATTTAATTCTGAAAAGAAAGGTAAGTATTACCCAATACATTATTTAAACTTCTTAACTTGTTCAAATTATGGTCTTCTGGGTTATGATGCTGTGCAGTCTTATCAGTGGATACCATTTTGAAGGAACATGGCACCTCCATCTTCACAGGTGTGGTGATGGGTGAGGAGGCAGTGCATTAAAGGCAGGATACAAGGAAGATGCCCAGTCAGATTCACAGATGGGAGAGAGGAGAATGTAGTACGAGTAAACACACAACCCCCCTTTCACTGTTTCTATTGGCTCAGGCTTCAATGCACATCCTCTCCCTTTTTTGTGGATCAGATTTCCCACCTTCCTTGCACCAAGCCTGCACAATCCACTGAATCCTTAAACTACTCATTTTGATCTGGAAGATGGAAGCAATACGTTCACCTGAAATGTCTGTGTCCACCCATAACAATATATGGTGTCACTGACCTGAAGACTATAATCTGATTATGTACAAACTGAAAAAGGAAAACAACCCACTCATCATATTCTTTCACACTGCACTGTGCACCATGGAAGTACAAACCTTTACTATGAATTATCTTACTAGTTACTTGAAAAACAGAATCATAACACAAATCTACAACCATGGCCACTGGCAGTCGGGATAGTGCAGTCAGTACAGTGACTAGACTATGGGCTGGATCAGTGGTTCCAAAAGTGTGTTCAACAGATCCCAAGGGATCCGCAACCAGTTCCTAGGGGATCCACAGATACATTTCTGTAATGGCTACTTTGGAGTTTACTTACTATTTTAATTAATTGAGTAATGCTGTGGTAAAAATAATCATGGACCTTATTTAATTGGTGAAGTATTTTATTTCATATGACCGTTAGAATAACTAATTAAGAAACTGCCTGCACCCACAAAGCTTGTGGCAATCATTTTAATTAAGATCAACTCACTCAATGCATCATTATATATGCTAATGGTATGTATTTGTAGCTACCTAAAGTCAGTTCTGAGAGATAAAAATACTTAATTCTGGATTCCTATCATCTGGACACTACATATTTACGTGAGCAAGGATGTGAGGATCTGTGGTTATTTTTTTTTGTAGCCAAGAGGGATCCGCAAACATAAAAGTTTGGGAAACACTGGGCTAGATGGCTCAGGGTTAGAATCCTGGCAGGGTACAGAGTGTTTTCTCATATCCTAAATGTCCAGACCAACCCTGGCGCCCAGCCAGCCTCCCATTCTTTGGGTACTGGAGTTCATACATGGGTGTAAAGCAGTCAGGGCATGAAGTTCACCACCCTCCTCCAACTACTGCCATGGTTTGGAAGGAGTGAAGCTATACCTTTATTCCCCTAATGCCTTCATGGTGAAGACAGGGACAACATTCCTTTTAAAAAGGGGCCATATAGTTACGGTCTCCACCTTAAATGAAGTGACTGCACAGAAAATGTGGCTCTGTACAGTACTTTGTAGGTAACAAGCATTACTGAAATATTATTTATTTTCATAGTATATATTATATTACATGTATCTTTTCAGAATATTAGGAAGTCAATATGAAATTTCCAAGAAAGATTTGAGAATGAAAGAACCATGACCAATCTTAAAAACACATTTTAACTTCTCTGGAGGGCTGGGTTAGGCATGAAGGTAAAACTGTTCCTGTTCACGATTAAGCACCATGCCATGATGGCTTCTGTGGGAGTAAAAGTATAGCTGCACACTTAACCTCTGTATTAGATGCAGGTAAGTGGTCAGCTTCATGCCCCCAAAGCTGTATTCATGAATTAGAATTAGGAGGCTGTGCAGACCCCAGAACAAACCTGAACTCTTTAATAATGAACTGCAAGTTAAGAGGCAGCTGACAAATACTGCCCAAGAAACATTTTCAAATTTATGTCAGACACAATGCCACAGACATATAATTCTATAGAAATTAACACAAGTATTTGTTCTTGTTAACTGATATACATGAAACTTACAGAATCTGGCTTTAGCAATATGTGGTTTAGTAGGCTCACTAGGTTCCGAAGGACCTGCCTTATTCACTGCTCGGACACGGAACTGGTACTGGTTTCCTTCCTTCAGTCCAGGTACTCGGGCTTCTAAGGCTGGAGTCTTAACAGAAGAAAGAAAGAAAAAAAGGACTCACTTGATATATTACACTCATAATAAAATGTAATGAAAAAGGTATGAAGATGTGTACAGGATCATTCTTGAACACTCACCATGGCCTACTGGAGGCTGTGACTCTCAGAGAACAAAAGGACAGAAAAAATGAACAGTTCAAGTGGCCTAAAAACAGCAGTTCGGTCCAAAGAAGAAAAAAGAAACTATTGTAATCTGATGATGTTAATACCTTAACAAAAATCCAGAACAATTTCAGGAAGATTCATCTGGCTTATTTTACAACCAAGTTTAATGGCAAACATCAAAGGGAAGCCAGAAACTACAACCCAAAATTGGGTACAAGTATTTCTATAAACTAAAATGATAATTACAAGTTTTTAAATACTTGTCTACAAATATTCAGAAGTAACTGATATAATACACATGCACATACATATACCATAATTACTCAAATATAACACAAAAATGTTTCCTAATTCATCACGTGTGCATGTATGTGCATGTGCCTTACAATATTTTCAAATTGCAACCTAATATTATGAACTGTGCTATGCACATGCACAATTTCAGCAGTTGTATTAGTACTTTGGGTGAACAAAAAGCTCTCCTTCATAACCTTAAATACAAACAAGATGTACATGCAAATATAATACTATACAATAAATACACAATAACTGAACTTCTTACTGTAGTGGTCAGAATCTCATCCCAAGAACTGCCAAATTTCTCCTTCTTTTCAATAATATAGCCAGTGATTGCAGCTCCGCCATTGGACTTTGGAGCCGCCCATTTAAGGTCAACACGATCCACATCCCAATCAACAATCTCAGGGGTCCCAGGTTTGCTTGGAATGTCTACAAGACAACAAATTATTACAAATTTGAAGTGATTCTGACCGTGCATCATCATTAATATGTGGAAATAAAATGCCAACTAGATGCAACAGATGATATTTATTGCAAATTTTATTGCTTGCTCAACATGTTTCGGGCACCATTAATAAATATCATCTGTTGCATCTAGTTGGCATTTTATTTCCACAAATTACTACAACTTCACAAGTGCCACTTATAACTACATTAGTATAATATTTCAAACATACAATGTTTAAAGGATAATTTAAACAAACCATTATGAAAATTAAAGAGTTTGATGCCTTTAAAACGAGCTGTATTTAAATATCTACAAATAAACACATCAAGTGGGTTCACTGAAGTTACAAACTTTCAACATGATGTTATTAGACCCACAGGTACATGGTTTACTTAGTATGACTCTATATGTGGAGGATACATTTTGACTGATGGTATGAAAGTGCATCTTTCAAGTGAAAGAATGAAAACCAGAATTTGATGTTCTCCTTCATATCACTGAGTAAACCCCATCGTTATCAAATGACAAGAGAACAATACCGCTTACAAAATTTTTATCGCTGTGATTCACTTGTCTAAAAAATCCCATGTCATGTGTGTTACCCACATACACATTTTTAAGTCATATTTATGTAGATGTCACTTGTTATGAATACAGTATCATTCTTATTTACAATAAACAATATAAAAATGCATTACCAGAGAAGAGCAACTGAAATGTTACAAAACCACCTGGGATCTACAGTATGTTGTGCTGTGTGAATACAGCATGACTTGCCAAATTCTGCTACAACTGGCATACAAACTTGCACCCAGTTCAGTTCGGTATCACAGTTTAAATGCCATTCACACTTAAAGCATTAAGGTTGGTCATTTGTGTTTATGGTCTGCATAGTGTACTACCACATTATGTCAGTTGTGACACATCCTACCGAAGTCATAGGGACCAGTGTAATCATGCTATTGAGCTGTTCCATCAAGAAACACAAAAAGACAACCATTTATTCATGATAGCTGACTACTTAAACGAATTTACTTCTCTACAAAATTGAGAATAGTAAATATTTTACCACATCGAACTATTTCTTAACCATTCTAATTCTCCTCCATCCTTAATAGAATATCACATAAAACAAACATCCAACCTGTGCATAATTTACAGCAATGTAAAAATCCATACCAATTTCATATGAGGACATGTAGCAACACCATGTAAGCAGATGAGAGCTACACTCTTCTGGATTATTACACTGCAAGTAGTGGTAATTTCTCACAGACGTTTCATGAAAACCTACTGGTCCCCCCCTCCCCCTTTTTTTACCCATGAGGAAGGGACCAATAGGCTGTCCCAAAACACTGATAAGAAATTACCACTACTCACTGCATAATAACCCAGCAGAGCACAGTTATATCAACTTCATGGTGGAAGCCTGAAATCACACACCACATAAGCAATACTGATCCTTTCAAACCGTGCCAATGTGACAATCATTTGTGCAGTCAACATGTGAACACAATTCTGTAACTCACCAAATGGATTTTTAGCAAGGGTAGCACGCTCTGTTTCCAGTGGCTCACTCTCTCCTTCGTCATTGACGGCTTTGACTCGAAATTTATATTCACAACCCTCCTGTAGTCCTTTCACATCCATCTCAGGCTCAGTGGTACGACCAACTGGCACCCACCGCCCAGTTGCAGTATCAAGCTTTTCAACTACATAGCCAGAGACAGGCTTTCCACCATCATCCTCTGGTTTATCCCACTTCAACTTGCAGCCATTCTTTGTGACATCTGATACTTTCAGTGGGCCCTGTGGTCTTGAGGGCGCAGCTGAAACAAGAACAAATTCTCTAGATCGAGCCATGACTTTACATATGAATGTCTTTTTAAAACTGTTATTGTTCCAAAACAGTATATATTACATTTACATTTACATTTCATATACATTTCAGAGATCCAAGCTCCATTCAAGGACGGATGAATAGGAAACATGTCAAGAAAATTTATCTTAAGTTGTTTTACACATCATCATCACAATATAAGTAAACAATAACAATTTATGTAATAAAACACAGCAACAATACAATAAATATCAAACATCACAACAGCACAATGTATACAATGCGTGTATACAAAAATATAAAACATGTATAATAATACTACTTGTAATATTATTATTAATTTGTATCATTGTTATGTACTAAAAATTCTTCCAAAGAATAAAATACATGAGTAAGAAGATACTCTCTCAGTGCTGACTTAAAAACAGTATTAACATGCTCCTGAAATCCAATTTCATGGTACAGAAGTCCATCAACTAAATAAAGCTGCCTTTATATAATTCCAAACTACATTTTCTATTCATAGCAAAGACACATTAAGAGAAACTGCTCTCTGCTCCATCAAGATAGCAAACAGTTAATTTCACACTGATTTCCATATCATTATATAGTTGTATATCTAATAAAATTTTCACTATCTAAGCATAACCACATTTAAACAACAACTTGACATGTTCTGTGCCCTTTGGGTCATTGTCAGGTATATGGTAATGTCATTTGTGGATCACAACATGTTAGGTTTTTTAATGGGGCTCCTGAAGATCACCCACTGTAAGCAACACATGCCAGTTTCTATAGTTTTAAAAACTCCCACTTCTTAAAAGCAGTTATGTTTATATCATTAAATGTTATTAGGTTAATTTATAATTTCTGTAATCTTCAAATATACTTACAGAGGACAGTAATTTCAACATCAGCTTCATCTTTTCCATGCTGATTTTCAGCCAAAATTTTCCACAAACCAGTATTCTTCCTCACAGCATCATTAACAGTAAGTTTTGTATTGTAATCAACGTTAATGATTTCAATATTACCCTCAGACTTAACCTAAAAAAATTAAATACATCATAAGGACAATACATAATGCACTAATTTGTGTAGGCTTACCCAGTATCATGGACTATCTTGTCTATACAGTAGCAGAATATGTCCATGAAAAAACGAAAAAACTTGAACCAAGAAGTGCATATACACTTGTACCATTTAAGTATCAATTTCCTGCTGGTTGTGACAGACGCACGTGTATCCTACAAAGATCTATGCAACATCACAGCTCCCTTCCTAAATTGACAATGCCTTCTAGACAAGAGGCAGAACATTACCACCCTCACCTGTCACATAAGGGTTACCAATCTACAAACACTACAAACATTATTATCTTATATAGCTTTAGCATAGTATTTGAAACTTGCAAACACTAATTATGTGAATGTGGATTTACTTCAACATTTCTGTTTTTAAGGTTCAGCAAAGAAGTTCAAAGAATGTTAAACAAACTTTGAGACATAGACAACTCTAATATGTACAACTGAAAGTCACATTTACAATTGGTGGGAAGAGAAGTACTTGCAAATATGTATTTTAAAATAAAGCTTAATGATTATTGAGTTAAAAACCTAGTTCCATGAAGTACAACATTCACTTACAGTTTATTAAATCCATCATACAATACACATATTATCATCACAGTGAATTCTGATGTATCTGCTTCACTGTTATAACTGTCACATTTTGAGTCAGAGGACATGATTTAAATATGTACAACCATTAAAGTCAACTTCTTACCTCGCTGTCTGCATGGAACCATTTTACAGTTGGAGGAGGTTCACCTCTGATGTTCACATCATACTTCACCATCTTTCCGGCTTTGATCACAATAGGTTTCAGATTTGTACGATCTATTCTTGGTTTTACTGAAAGCAAAAGGCTACTAGTTAATGCATAAGGAACTGAAGCATTCCCTTTTATTTTTGGACTTCACACAAATTCAAGAGTGTATCGTAATTATACAAAATTCACTAGTCATTATATTCATAGGTCAACTTACAGGCCTTATGTTTCACAAGGTGTGTCTTGGTTGGCTCAGAGGCAGGAGAAGGTCCAGCTTTGTTTACAGCTATTACACGGAACTGGTACTCAGCTCTTTCCTTCAGGTCAGGAACTTTTGCTTCTAGCTGGTCCCCTGGAACTTCAATTGCCTTCTCCCAGTCAGGCTTAAATCTGTAAGCACACAATTATAAACTCAAATAGCTCTTCATTAAACGTGAAAGATAGCTTATGCAAGAGAGTGAAACAGTAAATGAAAACTCTCTAAAAAGAAACCATATGCTTGTCTTCAAACTGCAGTTACAAGCCTCCCTTTTAAAGCTTCAATGACCTGTTTTTAACTTGAAACAAAAATTTCAAGATCTTAATGAACACTAGTTTGGCTCCATTCTACTTCCATATGAAATTAAAGTTACAAATTCAAAATATTTAATCAGTCACTCAGACTGTATTCTCATAGGTGGTACATCACTGGATGTATCCCCTGCATGTCACTACCATTCCCCGTCAACATTGCTGCTGAATGTCTCCCAAGAGGTTGCTGCATTCTGGGAGATAAATTTAAAAATATATATATTTATTGCCTTTTCACTTTTCTGAGAGTCTTACTTATGGCTTTGAGAGCCACAAATGTTACAACTACACTGTAAGTCAACTTAGGCGTGAAGTGGCAATCTTTAATTAAATTTGGTTTCATTGTCTCCACTGTCCAAACACTGTGTTATTATAAAATAAAGACTATATTTTTTAAGCACAAGGTGTGTCCTATAGGGACTATGAAAAATCACTGTAAATGTCTACCATGCACACATCAGAACACACACACACACACACACAAACACATGTATGCATTTAGTAACAATAGAGCAAGTGTAAGCTTGATATAATCAACATTTTAGAAAAATCATACACCTTCATACAACAAAATAATTTTATGAATGAGCGTTATTTTATTTGCAGTTTATATTTAACACCACTGCCAGTAATTCCAAGACTTGGAAAGGATTATTTATTATTTTATTTTACTACTGTCTTATCCCCTCCTTGTATTTCTCTGTTCCATCACTGCTTTCCCTTGGATACTGTTTGCACTTTCTTCCTCATTATTTCTCCCCTTGACCCTAGCAAAGTTTTTCAGTGCCACTAACAATGTTTTTTTTTCCCACTCCTCCCTACAGCCCTTAATTTTATTTTGTTCATCTTTACTTACTTCACCCTTTGATTTATTCTGTATTATCTTTATAAAGTCTTGTGTATTCCTGCTCAATTTATCCCATTCACTTTCTTCCTGCCCACTACATTTTTACCCTTATATCTGACCCTTGTCATTATTTCCTTTGTGCACTTTTCCCATTGGTTCACCCACACCCTTGATGCTGGCCCTCCTGTCCATTTTCCACAACCAGGGATTTCAACAAATGGCTTTGTTTTTCCAATGTGAAGAATTACGAAGAGTTTCCTCCACAATGTTAGTACATATCTACTAAACTACACATTGTCACATGCCAGAAGACAGCAACTGCCACTGCAGTACCCTATAAAGCCTGTTGTGATGTTCTCTGAGATGCCTCTTTGTTGTGACCACAGAAATGCGTTTTCTTGTATTGAGCATTTACATTGTAACTCAGCATAACATCCAGTCAACTATGTAACATAATTATTTAAAATTTCCCTAAAAGTCTTCAACAACTGTAAGAACAACTAAAGTTTTGAGAGATGAGTACTTCACTCTCTGCCCATAAATCATGTACTGATATCTTAAACTTATTTCTGGCAGGCCAAACTGAATTAAATATGATGATACCTGTCTTTCTTCTCAATTATATACTTCTCAATTGGAGCACCCCCATCACTTTTCGGTTTGGTCCATTTCAAGTTAACACTCTCATTATCATAATCTGTAATTTCTGGGGTGCCAGGCTGGGAAGGTTCATCTGAAAAAGCAAAAATGTAATAACTGTGGAGAATTCAGCTGAAACAGACCTGTGACACTTTCACTTACTGATGAACAATCAGACTCAGAAAACTAGGATGAGAAATAATTGTGAGAAATGACGTGAGAATTGGTGACTTACAGTTTATTTCAATGGAATGTGGTCTTTATTAAAAAAAGTAATAATAATGCATTCTATACAGTCTCCAATCTTTTGAATTACAAATTTCATAGAGTTCATCCTGGTTACATTTTAGCTGTAACACGCACCGATCAATCTATGTGACAAGTACAGAAAACTTTTTATGAGTGTGGAAAATAGATTTAACTTTTGCAGAATATGTTTCATGCCCTATCTAACTTCACAAAAAATTTTAGGTTCATGTGACCGTGCATCATTATTGTAGGACATGAAAAAAACCAACTAGATGTCACAGGTATAGATGATGAGCATAATGATGCTCGAAACATGTTGAGTTAACATTACAAGAATAAACATCTATACCTGTGACATCTAGTTGGTTTTTTTCATGTCCTTCACAAAAAATGTTTCAATTTATTCCTTTATTAAAGAAAATGACAAAAATATAACAAACACAAATTGACTTACTCTGTGCATGTCTGAAGGGAAAACAGTACAGTCAAGACTCTTGGTTACGTTCAACAAAATACAATTTTTCATCATGTTTGACTTCATGCACCCAATATTCATGTCATTAAACAAATTCCTTTTTTACTACAAAGTGATGAATACAGACTTAATAACTTAAAGGAACACTGTATAAAAATGTAACATTCATTTCATCCTGTTAAGGTACACTAGAACAACACAATTTTATCCATAATCATCATCATCCTTTCCAGTATTAGGCCTATAGAGACATGCACACATTACAGAGTGGGTTCCTGCCATATTTCATGAGTCTTTTTCCCTTCAGTTGATCATGCCAAATATGTTCAGTGTTTGCATCACGTAACATTACCAATAAATTCCTCAAATCTAGGGAAGCATTTGGAGCAGAATATGAAGGTTCAGTGGGTGTAATTTATTTTTTGAGTACATAATAATATAACTGTAAACCTTACACATCCAAAATGTTTTGGGATGTTATAGTAATGATGTTGAAGTTAATTCTGCAAAACGTTTCTTATGTGGCAATAAAAGCAACACACAACTGATTTCTTTAAAAGAAATACAGATAGATAGACAGATAAGAAGAAGGATGTGATGAGTATGGATATTTCCATACAGTCTGAAGTTTGACTCAGTGTTAGACTTAAGGTTAAGTTAAAAGTGGAGGTCTGAGCTTACCATATGGATTCTTGGCAATGGTAGCCTTCTCTGTTACCAATGGTTCTGAATCGCCTTCATCATTGACAGCAGTCACTCGGAATTTGTATTCAGCTCCAGGTGTAAGACCAGTAACATCCAATTCTGGAAAAGGCCGATCTCCAGGAACTCGTCCCACTCGAACCCACTTCCCAGTAGCTACATCCATCTTCTCCACTTCATATTCTTTGATAGGACATCCACCATCATCCTCTGGTTTTTTCCATTTCAACTTTGCAGAGGTCTTTGTTACATCAGTTACTTCTAATGGACCTTGTGGCATACCAGGTTTAGCTGCATGTAACAAGATTTACATGTCTGTTAATAGAGTGAAACCCCTCTACGTTTTCTTTGTGAAGCAATAATTTTGCAGCACTAAAATGAGTGGTCCCATATGAGGATATTTAATACTAACACTAATCACCAATGAAAGTGAACACTAAGTGAGGATGAACCTTAAATTGAGAAATACTAAATTAGGGAATTTTACGATCGTATGACCGTGTATCATAACAGATTCCTTGTGAATAAAACCAACAGGTGCACTGAATTCCAGTTTTATTGGTATATGACTCTACATGTTTCAGGCAGCCTTTCTGCCCATCATCAGGAGTTCTTAGCCGTACATCGGCTAAGAACTCCTGGTGATGGCCAGAAAGGCTGCCCGAA
>JGI24700J35501_10930672_pt1 | contig 18350 bp, 11 predicted proteins | sample TergutTh196P1_FD_35501 | JGI IMG/M metagenome (IMG submission 35501)
CCCCAAAAGAAAGGAAGTGGAAAATATGTTTGTGGAAGTAAAAGAAAGACCTAGTTTTGTTGATAAATATATTGAAATGGAGACTGAAAAAATAAAGTCAGAAGCAGAAGAGAAAATTAATTTAGCAATTGTTGCTATGGCTAAAGCAGGAATTCCGCATGTCGAAATAGCTGAAAATTTAGAGCTTAGTTTAGAGCGTGTAGAAAATATACTGCTACTCAAAAACTAAAAATTTCATCTGATGGATTTATTTGGTATCGTAAAAACTCAACTCATGTTTAACGAGCTATGGGTTGAGTTTTTACTATGAAAGTCATTCTTTCGTTTACGGTGGCGAGTGGCAACTCGTGGGGATTTCATGTTTTTACATTACATGTTATGTATTTTCGATATGATGAAACTATTCGTTGCGACTATCAAAATTATCTGATATTGCGAATTAACCCCCTAATAAATAGGGGTTTTTGTTTGGCACGGAACAAAAAACATTGCCATGTTTTTCATTCCGCGCGAGCAGGGCCTGTGCCATGGCACAGGCTGCTCGTAAGGGGGTTCCCCTTAAACCCCACACAAAAAAGAAAGGCACTTTTTTGTGTTCAGGGCGTTGCCCTGCGAAAAAGGCTACGCTTTTTCTACCAATAAAAAATCGACAAGCGATTTTTTTCAAGCGTTCCGCTATTAGAAGATTTTAATTCTCGTTCCCATTTTCGGTTTTCTCTTACAAAGTAGGTGCGTTTTTGTTATTTTTATTGTGCTGTTTTTTCGATGATTGCTCTTGCTGCTCTGTTTTGTCTAATAATGGTTGGGCGGTTTTGTTTGGAATTTCCTTTTCTTTACTATCTTTGTTAAGTATTACCCTTATGTTTTTGTATGCAATCTCGTGTTCTTTGTCTGCACTATTTATATCTTTGTAGTTACTCCAAAGAGAATGTTTTTTGTTTTTTAACTCCATCCATTCTTGTTTTAGTGTTTGCATACGTGGTAATTTTTCTTGGTCTGAACCAAAACCGTAATTGTTTTGCGCAAAATATTGTTGTGCTTTTTCGTAGGTGTTTATAGCTTCTTGATGTTGCTTTTTAAATTCATCTTTATTTTTGGATTGTTTGTACTGTTTGTAAATTTCTTTCGTTTTTGAGTATGCACCGATATGGCTTTGGAGTTCTGTGATTTTTTTCATTTTATCGTCTATAGCGGCCACTTCGTTTTTAATGTTTTGCAGTTTTTGTGATTTTTCGTTTACATGCTTTTCTAGGTCTTCATAAGTAAGATTATGTCTTTCCATAAATATTAAAAGTTTTGACATTTGTTGCAGATTGTGTTGACCCGCCCATTTTCTGTAACCGATATTTTCTGTTGCTTTTTGAGAATTTTTTATATCAATCATAAGTTGTAATCCTGTTTTTGGGGTTTCGTATTTTGATTTTTTCTCAATTGATTTTTCGGTGCTTTTATTATTTTTGTTTGCAAATAATTGTATCAAACGTTCTTGTTTAAAATCTTCGCTAAGGCTGTTAAGTCGTATTGGTTTGCCACTAAAAGGCGTTGTAATTGAAATGTTTTTTCCACGCCTTTTTGCGAAACAGTTTTTCTGTTCTAAAAGTTTCAAAAGATTATCAAAGTCTTTCGGTTCCTGTTTCAGACATTCTTCTATTATATTTTGGAGTTGTTCTCGTGCGGTAATAGGTTTTGGGACTGCGTTTTGGTCTCTGTGCTCTTTGGTTGTTTTTACGGTTGTTCTTTCATACAGAGATTTTGTTTTGTGCTTAACTACAGATAACCAATATTCTTCACAGAGTTTATCCGATATTCTTGCTATATCTTTTTTGCCGCTTCGCCATGGGTCGTCAAATTTACCATCACAATTTAGATTAATTGCATTTACTATTATATGGTTGTGTATGTGTGGCCTATCTGTGTGGGTTGCTACTATAAAAGCGTGTTCACCTTTTGTGAATTCTAATGCCAGCTTGTGACCAATTTCATTCGCTGTTGCCGGGTCTACCTCACCCGGTTTAAAACTTTGTCTAATATGATAAACTAAAATAGAGTTGTCTTTTTGTGATCTGCCTGTATTTCTTTCATAGTTGCTTATTGAGATTGCAAATTCATCAGCCGCTATTTCTTTGCTACATTCATAAGTTGAGATTAGTTTGTTAGTTTCTATTTTGTTTTCTGACTGTATTTTATCCTCATTTGTTATGTATAGTATTTTTTTAGCTATAGTAGTTTTGTTAGTTTGATTTTTATGTTTGTATGTCCTTATAATTCTTGTTGTTGCCATAATAATCACCTATTTTTTTGTTATTGGCTCGTTAACCATACTATTTTGTTTCGTGCTTGTGCAATAAGTGGGTATAATTTTTCCCATTGGTCAAGCAAATCACGCACATCTCGCTCATAAACAGTACCAGTTTCGTTTGCTCTTTTAGCTACTTGGTTTATATTGTTTGCAGATATTCTAACAAGACGTGCTATTTCGTCTATTGGTTTTTGGTCTATTACAATAATGTAACCGTCTAATAGCATTTTTCGGGCATAATATTCACGGTTCTTTATACCTGCTTTTTTTAAATTCTCTTTTAGTTTTTGTAGCTCTTGGTCGTTTAAGCTAACTTCTATTTTGTTTTTACGTGTTCTCTTTTTGATTTTTTTCTCCATAATTTAAAATTTTCTCCATAAAAAAAGCAACTACGGTTAAATGTTTACTACCGTAGTTGCAATAATGCTTTATTTATTCAGCTTCACTTGTTATCCCTATCTCGTCAAGCAAACTTAAATCTATTATCCAGTCTATTGTGTTTTTTTCTTCCCATAACGCCCAGCGGTTATTTATATGTTCTTGTGTGCGTTTAGCGGTCCAGTGGTTTATTTTTTGTAGATGTGCAAATACAATATCTTCTCTACCTTGTATTATCGACAGCCCATAATGCGTTACTTGGTGGCATAATGTACACATACAAACGAACCTCGCTAATTTTTGTTTATGTGTTTTTGGGTCGAATAAAAAGCGTTCGTGGCATTCTAAATACAGCTTTTGTGAATAGTTTGGTTTTGTGCCGCACAACTCACATTTATAATCAGCACGTTCTTTGCACATATATTTTATGCGTTCCCAGTCAACGGCACTCACATTACTTCTAACATTTGTGTGCCAAGAGGATTCAGGAGTTAAATCCACATATAGCAAATTTTTACCTAGCGTTCTATCTTCACCCACAATTTGTGTCGGTAATTTTGGCTTGTTCCATCTACTGAATAAATTTATATCTAAATCATCCGACACAAAATAATTGTAGCCTTTATTGTGGATTGCTCCTAATTTTTCTACTTGTACTCGCTCATCGTACGGCACAAATAGCTTTATTGTCGTCAAATTTATCGTAATAACATTCTCCTTGATAAATATTACATAGTTCGCATTACAAAAGTATCTCTAAAAGCACTTTCTGAAAATTAAAAGCAGATATATCAACCTTTTTCACTAAAACTCATTTAACTACAGACTTACACTAGACATTTTTTTGTCGATTTTTTTGTCGGCTAGCTTTGTCGGTTTTTCCGGCAAAATTGTATTAAAATCTGAGTGCTTTGCAATTTTTTCTTTCATAAATGCAGTAAATTCACGATTTTGCTCTCTTTTGTTTTCCGGCTGTTCTTGAGTTTTATCTTTATTTTGCTCTTTTTGTTGCCGATTTTGGTTGTTTTCAGGAATATACAGATATTCGTTCATTAGCGGCTCATTTTTATCATCTATCAAATCTTTTGCCGGCACAATCTTTTCAAAAATTACTCCGTTTTCGCTATATCCTTTAGCTAGGTCAATGTCTGTTGTTATGAAACAACCGGGAGTTATCTCTGCTTCTGTTCTATAAATTGTGATTTCTGTGTTTGGGTCATGTTGTGATGTTTGTGCATATGATACAAGATTATCTGTTAGAGTTGCACTCGCTATTTCTTCCGGGGAACAAAAAATAATATCTTGTTCTTTAAGGCTGTTTATTACTATATTATTGTTTTCATTGACATCTGACACTTTACTTTGTTCATTTTGCTCGGGTTCTGCTCTCATTGATCTTTGTGCGTCTATGTCCAGTTCGATGTCTAATGCTGTAAGCCTTTGTGTTTTTTCTTTTATTTCCTGTTCCTTGGCAAAGGGCTTTTTCACCTCAACTTCCGCTGTTTGGAGTTGTTTTTTTATGTTTTCCAAATGTTCTTGTTCGTCTTTTATTTGTGAGTCTATTTTTTGGAGAGCATTGTCCATACGTGTAACAAGACCTTTGGTTGAAAAATCACTCTCCAAGGCTATTTCGTAATTCATTGCACCTTTTAGAGCTAATTTGTGGTTCATAGAGTGTTTGTCAAAGGATAAATGAATATCAAAACCACGATAACTGCCAACTACATCCCCTTCTGTTGTTTTAATTTTTTGGAGTGCTAATTTTATTGCCTGCCCTGCGTCTATCCCTTTTGTGTATATTCTACCATTAACTTTAAAGGGAGAAATTCCGCCTTCTTCTGTTTGAGCTGTGTTTGTATCTAACCTACTTTTGTCGCTCGTATAATTTTCTATGTTTTGCTCTTTTGCTTTTATTTGTAGCGGAAATTTCTTTATGATAGCGTCTTCCATGGAATATACATTGCGTTTGTACTGATTTTGTAAGATTGTGAGCTTTTTTAAATCTTGTTCTAAATTCATTTTTTCCTTTATTTTTGGGTTTCCTACACAAAGGGCTTTTACCTCAGCAAAATTTAAGACAGATTCGTCTATGTCGTCCATGCTGCGCATTGGTGCTTTTTCTGTCATTATCTGGCTTATAAACTGCTGTTTTTTCTCGATTATTTGATACATATACGCGTCAAAAGTATCTTTTGTTACATACCGATATATATCCACTTCTTTGTTTTGGTTTCCACGCCGTATAATTCGTCCTTCTCGTTGTGTAAGATCGCCCGGTCGCCAAGGGCAGTCTAAATGATGGAGTGCTACAAGGCGGTCTTGGATATTTGTGCCTGCACCCATTTTCCCTGTTGAGCCGAAAACTACCCGTATACTACCGTTACGCACTTTTTCAAATAGCTGCTTTTTACGTTCGTCTGTTTTAAAGTCATGAATAAATGCTATTTCTTTTCCTGGAACACCTTTTTTTATTAGTTTCTTTTTTATGTCGTCATAGACATTAAATCCGGCTTCTTTTTTGTTTTTTTCGCTTGGTGTTGATAAGTCGCAAAAAACTACTTGGGTAAGTTTTGCTTCTTGATGTTTTTCCCAAATGTTAAAAATGTTTTGTGTTGCATGGTTTATCTTACTGTCCGGGTTATCAGGTAGGTTCGGATTTATCACTCTTTGGTCTAATCCTATTTTACGACCGTCGTTTGTTATTTTGAGCATATTGTCTTCTTCTTTATCAACGACGTTTTTGCGTACCAAATTTGCTCTCTCGCCCAAACCTTTAACCATTTCTTTTTGCAACTCTGATGGTTCACACGATATTGTATGAAAGTTAGCTTTTGGTCTAGGCAAATTTAGGCTCTCTGCTGTTTTGATGTCTGCTACTTCAAAAAAAGTGTTCATAAGCTCAGGCAAGTTATTAAATTTTGCACAGCGGGTTCGGCTACGATAACCGCCACCTTCGGGCAGAAGTTCCATGTCTGATGTTATTTCGGTAAATTGGGCTGCCCATTGGTCGAAGTGGCCCAGCTCCATTTCTATCAAAGTATCTTCTTGCAGAAAGCGTTGCATTGTATACATTTCTACTATGCTGTTTTTTAGCGGTGTGCCTGTCGCAAATATTGTGCCTTTATGGTTTTCCAAAGTTTCTAAATAGCGGCATTTCATGTACACATCACTCGCTTTTTCTGATTCTGTTTGGGATATACCGGCTACATTCTGCATTTTTGTATATACCGCTAAATTTTTAAACTCATCAGCTTCGTCCACAAATAACATATCAATGCCCAATTCCTCGAATGTTACAGTGTTTTTGTCAGTGTTCTTATCGTTGTATAGTTTAGCTAATTTGGTTTTGATTTTATGTCTTGCATTTTCAGCCTGTTTTACTGAAAAACTCCCTTTGCCGTTTTCTCTTTTCATATTCTCTATTAATTTCATTAAACGATTGTATTCTTTTTCCAAAAAAGCCATCTGTCTTTTGGGTGAAAGGGGAATTTTTTTAAATTGCGTGTGCCCCATTATTACACAATCATAGTTATTTGTGGCAATTTTAGCACAGAATTTTTTGCGGTTTTCCTTTGTAAATGTTTTATCTGTTGCTACAAGTATGTTAGCATTGGGATATAACCGCAAGAACTCACTTGCCATCTGCCCCGTCAGATGTTTTGGTACTACTAAAAGACTTTTATTGGAAAGCCCCAAACGCTTGGCTTCCATTACGGAAGCTATCATCTCAAAACTTTTCCCTGTACCTACTTCGTGTGCCAATAGAGCATTTTTACCGTACAGAACACGTGCTACAGCGTCTATTTGGTGCTTTTCCAGTTTTATCTCGCTATTCATACCTACAAACTTTATATGACTACCGTCATATTTTCTTGGGCGAATAGAGTTAGATTTTACGTTGTATTTATTTACCAAAAATTCACGGCGGGTCGGCTCTTTAAATATCCACTCTTTAAAAGCATTTTTTAAATCTTCTTGTTTTTGTCTAGCTAATGTTGTTTCTTCTTGGTTTACAACATCCACTTCGACTAATTCACCTTTTGCGTTTCGTACCTGAACTCTATCTTTTATAACAACATGTTTTAGGTTAAGGGTTTGCTCTATTATGTGGTATGCATTAATGCGTCCTGTACCGTATTCCATATTTACTTTTACGTTGTTGAGTTCTTTGTTTTTGTTTGTAATACGCCATTCATTAGATACAGGGGAATACCTTACGCATATCCTGTAGTTCTCTTCTCTTTGCTTATTTTTTTCATAAGGGCTACTACGGTTCATGTTGTATGTGTCAAGTGTTTCATACACAAATTCCTGTATGTAGTGTTCATCTACCCAAGTAGCACCGAGGTTTACTGCTATTTCATGGGCTTCCAAATCTTTCGGTTGCACTTTTTCCAACGCAGCTACGTTTATTGCGAAACGCGGGTCTGTTTCAGCGAGTATTTTAGCTTCACTTAGCTTTTTACGCACATTGCCTGATAAATATTCGTCAGCGGGCAAATATCGCTCATCCGGCGATATATACCAACCGTCCCCAGCTGCTTCTCTATCTTTATGCAAAAAAATAACGCCCTCAAGGTCGTTTATTATTTTCTCTCGACTAAAGCCTGTGAGATTTTCCATGTATACAAAGTCTATATTGCCAGTGTTGCCTATTGAGGCACCTAACGCTTCAACAGAAGTGTTCGCAGATGTTATCTCTATATCCGGTTTTATTGTGCGTTTTGTAAATATGTCGGACTTGCCTATAAATTCACCGTCATCGTTTGTTTTTTCTAGGGAACTTAGCAAAAAATAGCTATTATCTTTTTCAAAAGCTGAATAGTTTTCTTTTGAATTTATGCGGCCCTGTTCTAACACAAAAAAATCATACGCTTCGTTGAGCTCCCTTTGCAAGGATTTAATTTCTTCGTCCGGAGAATTTTCTAGTTGTTCTTTTAATAAACTTCGCACTATATCTCTTATTTTTACCATTTTTATTTGTTTTTCTGTTTCTTTTGGTAACTTGTTTTTAAAATCTAATATATCTTGGACGATTATTTCTAAATGCCGACCGTCCCTATAATATAATGTGTTGTGTAATATTGCATAGCTACTATCGGTAAACATATCACTAGAAAGTAATTTGTTTGCATTATCTCGATAAGGTTCCCCATCTAACCCAACTTTAAAAATATTGTCTTCCGGGCATAAAGTAAGCGCATTTGCACTTATTTCAGGTTCCATCTCCATTTCAGGAGCTTCTCGTACAGGGATACTCCCTACTATGTTGACCATAGCTTTTTGTAACTGTTCACCTAAATCCGCACCTTCTATCGGAAAAACTGTTTGTGTCATTCCGTATCTTCCGCTTACTTCCTTGTATTCACCCATTATCATGTGAGGGTTTTCTACAAAATAATTGTTCCTTTTTATCTCATCATGCCATTTTCCATCATCACTATTCCTATGTGCTTCTCTTAGTACAGTTGTATTTATCCAGTTGGGAAGTTCATCTTTTTCTGCATTTAGTGGTTCTTCTCGTTTTTGTAAGAAAATAATATCTGACACAACTTCTGTTCCGGCATTTTCCTTAAAAGCGTTGTTGGGCAACCTAATTGCACCCAATAGATCCGCTTTTTCAGCTATCATTGTTCGGACTTTTGTGTCAGTTTTATCTAGTGTGCCTGTTGATGTAATAAATGCAACAACACCACCCGGCTTCACTTTGTCTAAGGCTTTGTATAGGAATAGGTAAGTCTACCGTTTCAAATGTTTCCGACTTTTCCCCTCCTCCACACCGTGCGTGCGACTTTCACCGCACACGGCGTTCCAACAGGAATTTACGCTGACTTCTCTACTGCTATTTCTAAATTCTCTGCTAATAGTCTTAAAGAATTAACTTTTTTCAAGCCCTTTTTGTCTAAAACAATTCGTTGCATGTATTTGTTTATGGTATCGGGTTGCGTAGCGTGAATTAAACTATGCACATCACTTTTTACCCACATAAGATTCTCATAAACATCCGTACCGCCGAGCGATTTTGGTAATTTGTGGTGGCACTCCATAAATCCGATTTCTAATGGTTCGCCAGTTACCGCACATTTACCGTTTTGCCCCGCTATAAGAGATATTCTATTATCGTTGTACTCCACGGATTTCTCGTATTCTTTGCATTTAAGCAAATATTTGACAAGGCTATCAGTTTTGTTTAGATTGTTGTGTACTAATGCCCTGCCTTGCGGAGTGTAGTTGTTTATCCCTTGTGTAAAGTTCATGGGTGGTGTGTGGGTACAGCCGTAGATTGGGAAAACTGCTGTTTTCGCTATTATCCTTGGTCTGCCCTCATATTTTCCATAATACTTTCGGTACGTTTTAGACATATGGACTTCTTTTTCGGCTTTCGGCATTTTACGTCGCCATTTAACGCCTTTAACCTTTTTGGTGATTCTTTTCAGTCTATTGTATAGGCTCTTGCTGACAATGTAATTTATATGAGCAAAATCCCTACTGCACATAGTAGCCATTTTATAGTAACCGTGCATGCCTAAAATCATAGCGTTCAGAATATTGACTTGTTGATATGTCGAGCTATTTTGAATGACTTTTATTTGCTCTTTTAGGTTGCTACACATTGTCTTTATTGCCTTGTCCGAAATATTACTCCTTGTGACGAATTTCTCAACCTTTTTGCTGTTGTTATCTTTTGTTTCTTTTCTTTTGACGAATAATGACAGCCCTAAAAACTCAGTTTTGCTTTTTCTTAAATTTGTTATTTTGGATTTTTCAGGGCTTATTTCTAACCCTAACCGCTCCAATAACCATTGTTTGGTAGCAATAAAAATCTTTTGGGCTGTTTTGTAATCCTTACAGACAATCTTAAAATCATCGGCATACCTTACAAAGAAGAATTGTTTGAGATTGGACGCTCTTCTCAATGCTAAATATTTGGAATTGTTTCCAGAATATTTATGGTTGGTTTCTATGGTTTCCCATTGGTCACTCAACCACCAATCCAATTCATTCAGTACGATATTCGATAATAACGGACTGATTATCCCCCCTTGCGGGGTTCCCTTGTCGGGTATGCCTATTCCCTTAATTTCCGATTTTAGTATTTTCCCGATAATGCTTAACAAGTTTTTATCACGGATTCCTATATTCCACATTTGTTTTAGGAGTTTGCCGTGATTTACATTGTCGAAAAAGCCCTTGATGTCAATGTCCACAACATAATGCAGCTTGCTGATGTTTGTAAGGAACAAAGTTCTTGCTATTGCGTGATTTGTCCCCCTGTTAGGTCTAAAACCGTAACTGTGATTGTGGAATTTGGCTTCGCATATCGGTTCTAATACTTGTTTTATACATTGCTGTATAATCCTATCGTCCATGCAGGGTATTCCTAACGGGCGGGTTTTGCCAGGTTGCCACTCTTTGGGAATTTCAACTCTACGAACACTTTTAGGGTGGTAGTTTTTCAGCTTATCTTGAAAATATTTGACAAAGCGTTCCTCTGTCCACGTTTTGTAGTGTTCAATCGTTAATCCGTCCATTCCATGTGTTTGTGAGCCGTCATTTTTCTTTATATTCCTGTATGCCAGTAATATATTATCCTCTTTCGTGATTATTGGCAGTAAGTCGGTAAACACATGATTGTTTGTTGCTTTTCGGTGCAATTCGTCAAAAGTAGGTTGCAAGTCGTAATATTCGTTGTTTCGCAGTTTCTGCTTTTTAAGCGGTTTTTCTTTTTGATTGAAAACAGATTTTTCAGGTTTAATCTTCAATTCTGTATTAACAGTCAAGTCAACCTCTCCTTTCGGTTTGGTTTCTATTAGTCATACAAGAACCTTGAAAGATTTAGAAATAATAGTTAGCGTAAAACCTGTCTTGTGGCTATCGCTCCTCCCCTCATTACAAGGGTTATCAACGCTACGTCCACTGCTTACACTGGAATTAATGCAAGTTATAGCGATAACGGAAGACTATATTTCAAGCCTGCCGACGTTTGCCGTCGGCTTTCGCCTTTCCTTGCAAGCGTATCATCGGGGTACTGCCTCCTTAACATTTACGTCCCAGCTTTCCACGTTCTATTTCATCCATCTGTGCATATATCCTTAGGTGCTTGCTCTAAGCCTGTGTGCTTGATTGTGCCTGTAACACAATAAGGTATTTCATATCTTCAAATCTTACTTTACCTCACACACCCCGCATTTGCGGTATCCATTATTAAAGGACGCTATTTATAGACCCGTACATTCGCAAGTTTGTCAGAAACTTTCGCCTCATTCTCACCATAGATATTTTATAGACCCCCGACCTAACACCCACAGCCTTTTACAGCTTGCTTTGAATTAACGATTGCCGTTAAAACGAGTGCATCCAGCCGACTTCACCTTTGCTTAACACCATACGCTTTCAGTCTAACGCATAGCGTCAAGGAGTATCAGGGAGAGCGTTTCAGGGCGTTACTCCGTCATTCCACTCTTAGAATAATAGTTATTACAAATGATGAAAATATTTCTAACATCATTTGCCCCTCATTTTTATCCGTCATATTTTGCTCCGTGGAATAACGGTTATATGAGAACGTGTCGCACTAAAAAAATAATCATGTATTAGCAGAGCGTCAGATTCCTTTTTTGTGTCATAGCGCCAATCTACAGGCTTAATAGATTCAGAAAATGGAACGTTACCTATGACCACGTCAAATTGCTCGTCGTCAAAAAATGTCTTTTCAAAACCCGTTACTTGCACAGTTGCCTGTGGGTAAAGTAGTCTACCTATGCGACCGCTTATGCTGTCTATCTCAACACCTTGCACGTTTGCACTACTTCCTACATGTTCCGGCATTGCGCCCAAAAAATTCCCGACACCCATACTAGGCTCAAGGATATTTACGTGTTGTAAATTATCGCCATAATCTTTGTAACCGCCAAGTTCTTCTATTTTGGTCCACATCGCATTTATTATAGTTGGGTCGGTGTAATAGGCAGTTAATACCGAGCTTCTTGCAGTTTCGTATTCGGTAGGTGTGAGTAATTCTTTTAGCTCATCGTATTCCTCTCGCCATTGAGAATTGAGTTCCGAAAAGGCTTCCGACACACCACCCCAACCTACATACATAGCCAACTTCTTTTGTTCATCCGGCGTAGCTTTTCTTTTTTCTGCTTCTATTTCTTTTAGTGTACGTATAGCTTCTACATTTCTCTTGAATTTTGCTTTTGGGCCACCTTCTGCTATGCTTCTATAGTCTATGCTGTCCATACGGAAATTGGTAGACTCTACTTCAATCACATCGTCTAGCTTGCTCTCCTGTGGTAACGAAGTTTCTAAATCGATAGGTTTTATGAAAGTTTTTGTTGGTTCTAAATAGTATAACCGTTCTTCCAGCTCCTTTATTTCCTCGTTTAAGGCATTAATCTTTTCCGTTGTTTCTTCTTCCTCTGAATACTCGTTTTCATAATAATCGGTTTCTAAATCTTCCAACTCTTCGTCTATTTCTGTAAGCCGTTCTTGTATTTTGGTATATTCTTCGTTTTCTTCTGTATACGTTATGGATTTTTTTAGAGCTGCACCGTCAGATGTGAGCGTCCCCCATTTTATTTCTTTGTTCGGAAAATTATTTGCAAGATTTTGTACCATTGCAGTTGCCACGCCTTTCCTGCGATATTCCTCTAAAACAACAATATTTGTTATTTGGGGATTGCCCTCAAATGTAACGTAGCTCAATATAGCCATAGAATTACCATTATAGTTTGCAGTCATTATTCTTTCTTCCCGATCAGTATCTGTTCCTATAGTTGCTTCTTTTATTTCTAAGTCTGAAATAGAAAAAGTACCTAGCTCTATAGGTGATTTTTCTTGACTTGCTTGGTCTATTTGGCTTTCCTGTTGGACTTCACCTCTGTCTAACTGTAAATCAGGTCGCTGTAAATTGTTTCGTGTATCCTGGGTTTCCAATTGTTCATCCTGATATATATCTGCTAACTCTTCATTGTTAGGTACAACATCTATATAGTCGGCAAGAACGCTCAACATTTTTTTGGTACCGGCGATGTCCTCATCGGAAATATAGGAATAAGTATCGGGCATAACCGCTTTCCGTTCCTCGATGTGTCTCCAATAGTTGTTGTTTATGTGATTGTAAAGCCCTGAGCGCTTCTCGCCGTAATCACCAACGTCATACCTAAACCCATAAACTGATAATTCTGTATCGTCAGGATTTTCTTTATAAAATACAGCACCATAGGTTTTGTCGTAGTTTCCCTCGTTTTTAGAATCAGCCCTAAACGCAGCTTCGACTTCCTTGAATTTTTGGTCTGCTTCCTTAAATGTCAATCTGTCCATTCTATTAAAAGCCCGGTCTGCCCCACCTTCCATAAATTCAATAACCACGAAAGGCTCGGTGTAATTGTCCGTATCATTCGTAATCTCTTGGACAGTTTTATCCCAATCAAATAATTCATCTTCCTTTGAAATAGAAAAAGCACCCTGCCCAGGTGCTTTTTCTATTGGTTCATTATTTTCTTCTACTAACTGTAGATTAGGTCTGCGTATATCGTTTCGTGTATCCTGTGTTTCCAGTTGTTCATCCGTCCCACCCACGCCATAGGATCTCGATTCTTGTCGTTGTTTGTTAACTTGTTCTCCGGATTCTTCCTCGCTTCTTCCATCATGTGTTCGTAACGCTTCTCCGCTTGGTTCTCCATCTCCTTGCAATGAAGCAAAAGACCCGGAAAGCCCAGCCTGTTGTACTCGAACTTGTTGTGTTCCTCCAAATACCGTAGACGCTTCTTCCCCCAAAACCCCAATTTCGGCACTTTGGGATATATGATGTTCGGGAACAGGCAACGACTCTCCGGATCTTTGTTGTCTATCAAGCCCATCGTCATCCATATCTGCATATTGTTTATCATCCGGTTGTTGTATATCATGTCCCCTACTCTCATTTTCTGTGCCATCTCGTGAAATTCCTGTGGGTCCTTCGGTTCGTAATACTGTGTCGCCTTTGTTTCGCGTGGAATGTATGCTTTTATTTTCTCCATTTTCCTGCTCCTCTAATATTTGGGGCTGCTGTTTTTGTTGCTCTCTATCGTACGCTCTTACCGCAACCTCAACCTCTCTTAGTATTTTTTCACTTAGGCCACTTACTGCACCGCCAAGAGTTTCTACAAGCTCACTTGTGTTAAATTGCTGTATGTGTTGGGTTATTGTATCAGCGTAAGCTACATTGTTTTCGTTATCTATACCTAGCCTTTTGTTAATTATAGTACCTACACTCGCACAGACAACATTCTGAAAGACAGCATTACTCTTTTCTCGACCTAGGGGGGCTAAAGCCGATGTAGGGTATAGTCTTTCTAATTTTTCTAGGTTATTGCTTGTAAGCTCTTCTGTTAATGTCGTTACTACACTCGCTACAGCCCTATGAAAATCATCTGATACACTATCGTCAAAACCATATACATCCAATAGCTTCTCTGATATTGCTCTGTGTTTATCTTCTGTCACCTGCCACCGGGGGATAGCTATAGAATTCGGGGTTTCTATAGTGTCTGCTATATCAAAATAGTTTTTAATATAAAATCTCCCATTACTATCAGTAGCAGGAATTTGTATAGACGTTTTGTAATTATTACGTGCGTTACTTTTTCTAACTATTCTTTTTGCTTTTTTTGTCCAAAACTCATAATCTGCAACGGCTGTTGCATTCGGCTTTTGTTCTTCTATTAACAATTGCTCCTCAAAAGAATATTTGGGGTTTCGGCTTGCACAATCTAAATATTTAAGCCAATTCTCATGAGATTGTGTAGAGCGCATTATTTCCGCTTTTAAAGTTTCCACATGTTGATCGTACTTTTTTGTCATAAGCACCTCTTTTTATTAGTGTAGACTTAACTAAAACTACTTTCTTTTTGATTTTAAAACCTCTGCAAGCCTTAACACACTGGCCTTATTCTCGTCTGCTATTCCTTTCCACACCTTTATCTCCCTATTTTTAGAATAGACGTGCAACACTAATCCTACTTTTTCGAGTGGTAGTTTGTCTATATAATATTCTAGTTCTTCTTCCGTTAAATTGTCTAACTCATATATCTCTGTTGCCGTTAAAAATGCGTTATTCATAAAAAATGCCCTCTCATTACTTATGTTTGTTTATTTGATTTTCGTGATTTGCCTTTTTTCATTTCTTTTTTGTATTCAGCAATAATATCAGCAATAAATACACTATCATCACTTTCACTGTCCTCTTGAGATTCCTTTTTAGCTTCTGCATGTTCCTTCATTCTAAGTTGAGCTCTCTTAATCCTCTCTTCCGGAGATTCTTTTTTATTTTTCATAGCTTTAGCTTCACGTTCTTTGTGTATCTCAAAGTAATTTTGGAAAGCGATGATTATTTTTCGTGAGGCTTTTATTTTTTTTCTTTCATCTTCTTTTTCTAATATATAGGCTATATGTTCATAACTGTACTGTGTACATAGGGTTTCTACCACCTTTTTAATGTCATATGTAGTTTTTTGGGTAGTTACTTTTTTGCCGCTTTTTTTATCAAAATTTGCTTGTTTTACTATCTTTTTGCTACTTTCTAAAATTTTATTTATAGCTGAAATACAACTTTCTAATACCCATCCAGTTATTTCTCCTAACATTTCCTTATTTTTCGAGAAAAATGGGGTAGAAGTATCTTTAAACAGTGGTATTTTTTTATAACCCTCTTCTTGGTTGTTGATGAAACTTTTAAATGATTTTTTCAGTTCTTCATTATAATCAATTCCTTTTTCGACAGTATGTACTATTTCGTCAAATTCAGGTTCAAATATCATGCTAGTTTCTTCTTGTAACATAGTTTGCAACATTGACTCTTTTTTCTCCTCTTTTATTTTCATTAAAAAATCACCAATCATTTTGCGTATCTTCTCTATCCTTATTTTTGCCCACTCTGCAATGGTTATACCAAAATAGCTGTATGGCTTCATTTCCTGCTCTTCATTAATCAAAAATTCTTCATTCCTCTGTTTAAGCCCATATATTTCAGCACCTTCTACAAAATACTCCATCGCAACATTTCTACCCATTATCAGCATTCTAGGGTCATTATATCCCCAAACATCATGTACATATTTGACATCAACTGTGTTATCGGGTACCTGCATTATCTTCAAATCGTCTGCAATATCTAATACATAGCCACCTAAAATCTCTTTTCCTTCTGATTTCCCATGTGTAATTTCGCTTTCTTTTTCTATAGGAGCGGCAAGAGTAGAAATTTTACTTTCTTCTTGTGCGTCTTTTTTTTCTTTTTCTTCCGTATCTTTATCAAATTTCTCTTTATTTTCTAATAATGTTTCTATCTCTTCTGTTTGCTGCTCTTCTTGTTGTTCCTTCTCGTATAGAAGCGATAAATAACCTATTAATAACTTTGTTTCGGCCTTTATTGATTGTTTAATATTATCTTCGGTTAACTTGGCTGAAGAAAACCCCAAAAGCTCCGCTAGATAACCTATGCTGAAAGCGGATGTGTCTAAATTTATGAACTTACAGACCATGTAACTACTTGCTTCTACCACAATCGGCTCTTGTTGTTTACTTCTAATAATCTCTCGCACTAACGCTAATATGGTCTGTGCTTCGCTCAACCCCGCCCTTAGCACTATGGCATTATCTTTTACGTATGAATCTTCTCCTACACCCGTATAGTAACCGCTACCTTCTTCGCTCAAAACTTTAAATTCAGATTTACAGCATTCTACTAAAATACTAAAAACTTTATCATAATTTTCAACTTTTCCTTTAACATTTTTATATATAATTCCCGGAAACGGTTTGCCGCCCTTCATTTGACTCGAATCATACAACCAACGCACTTGATTGTTTGTCGCCTTTACTTTAAAGGGCTTTTCTTTTGAGTTCTTCGGGTATTTCCCGAACTCTCTCTCCCAATTATCACTGCTTGCTACATATCTATACTTGGAATTTGTATTACGCACTTGTTCCATAATATCTTCGGAGTGCTGAAAAATTGCATTCCCATAAAATTTATGATATTCTTGGTATTCTTTAGACGTTATCTGCTCTGTAACCCTATTTAAAAGTTCATGGTATAATTTATCTATGTTATCCAAAGCCGCCTATCTCCTTACTTTATTACTAATAACTACATTTCCATACTTTTCTTTTTACTTTTCGCAGGACTGCTTGCCTTTGCTTCTGCATGTCCTGCCATCCTTTCCTTCGCTCTAGCTATTTTTTCCGCAGGGCTTTCTCTTTGACGTTCTTGTACCTGTTTTTGCGGCGGGGCTTGTGCTTTTTTTGTTGGAATCGGTTTTGGTTTTTCATTTTCAGTCTGTTTCTGTTGCTTCTGTTGCTCCTGTTCTCGCACTTCTTCCAATATCTTGTTTGTATATTTAAGCAACAACGGTATTTTCTTTTCGCAAAAGTGCCATAAATCCTGCGAATTAATAACACCGCCATGTGCAAGTTTACAGCGTATCCCATATACTCTCCTCCAACTAAAATGCTTCAACCCCTTATTTTTATTAAAAAATTCCGAGGATAAATAGTCAGCGGTTTCTTTTTTTGATTCCTTTGTTAATGTTACATTTTTCTTGTTTGCTAACTCTCCGATTTGTATCAAATCATAAGAAAAAGCCTTGCGTACCATGCTTTTAGTTTCGAAGAAGTCATGCTTGTTAACGCCCTTAAAATCTTCTACTAACTCTTTGCACAAATGGTTCATTTTAAATAATAGTTCTAAATCCTTTTCTTTCATCCTTTATAAATCACCACTCCTTTCTTTTCTTTACCGGACCATGTATTACTAACCCACTTAGCAAACTGCTTTTTGGTATCGAAACTATTAAACCAACAATTTTTACACAATTTATCGGAAAGAAGATAGTCATCCAAAGAAATATCAGTCTGCTCGTCATCTTTTTCTATAACAAAGGTTAGTTCAGACGTTTCGTCTGCTCTACCTTCGGCATAATCGCCAAAAAGGTACACTTTGTTTATCCCTTTGTACCCCTTAAAAAAAGGAACCGCTATTTCTGCTATTTCTTTTAGTGTGTAAACTTTACCGTTGTTTTCTGAAAGTTGCATCATAATTTTAACCTTCCCTTTCTAGGCTTATATTTGCCTATATAATACTTTACTGTGCTGAAAACAAAAACAATAAATTGCTATGTTACATACTATCTACACATAAATTATTATCCCATTTTCCTTTATGTTTCTTAAAATATCTTCTGAACCATCTTCAGCATATTCAACATCTGCAATTAAGCCTTTATCATCTAGCCACACAAAGCGGATTACCTTGCCAAATTTTATCATTAGCTCACTTTCAACTTTACCACTATCAACTTTCATACCATTGGCTTCAGTAAAGGCAAAATCTATTGTAGAATTTCTACTAGCTCTTTCTTGTGCATATGAATCAAAAATAATAACTTTTTCAATGCCATGCTCTTTGAAAACAGGAGTTGCTATATTTTTTATTTCTTTTACAGTATATATTTTGTTTGTCAATACAAACCTCTTCATAACCACGGAAATCAATTTTCACCACCCCCCAAAACCTCAAGCAACTTATCACAGTTCAATAAGCACCCAAACATGATTTTGGATAAGGGGAGTTTTGAGTTTGATGCTTGTTTGTAAGTCTTGATGCAATTGAGGGCAATCTTGCGAACAA